>Ga0193706_1000079_pt1 | contig 72054 bp, 50 predicted proteins | sample U3c1metaG_FD_160130 | JGI IMG/M metagenome (GOLD analysis project Ga0193706, IMG submission 160130) | Soil microbial communities from a riparian zone of the East river system, Colorado, United States - U3c1 | ecosystem: Environmental > Terrestrial > Soil > Riparian zone | place: USA: East River...
GTTATTGGCGTATACTTCGTACGAATGCTTCCCAAATCAAAGTCCCTGTTTATGTAAATATAGTTAAGGAAAGCCTTCGGAACATCTTCATCCTCCTGCTCTCCGTAACCGCCCAATCCCGGTAATCCCAAGGCACTCGACGTGCCGTAGCCTGCGCGATCCACCACCGCCCCACCCGATCCACCGGGGTTCACAAGGTTAGCTAGTAAAGTCTGTAATATCGTCGGTAACACAACGGGATCCGAAGGCACATCAAAGTACTTCGCAAACACTTCCGCCCTTATCGTGTCTCCCGGCATTACAGAGAACGATTTCGCAAGTCCGATCTTCTCTCCCACCGCTCCACTCAATCGCTGCGCATAACCCGGTGAAGCTCCATTGGTACGATCAAACAACGCTCCGTAGACCAGCCGCGCCTTATCGTAGTTCAGGAAGCTCAACCCTTCTGCCACGGCATGGCTTGCTTCCAGCGTAGCCTTGGCAGAGTCCGCTTCGTCTTTGGTGGTGAAGGTCATCCGCACATTACCCAAATGATCTTTCAAATGATATTGGTACTCCGGCGCCTTTGACGAAAGCTTGATCACCTCAAACTCATTCAGGTAGTACGTATGCCCTATCGGCGGCGCGGGCCACGTGATCCCCACTTGTAACACCGTATGACCTGCCGGGATAGTAATGACCTGTTCAGTCCACGACTCAGTCCCTTCCCTGTTAGGTAGCGAAGAATAAGACCAGTCGATCGTCGTGCCATTGGTCTTCGCCTGGATGTATGCCGGCGCATAGCCGGTCTGGTACCCCTTCGCTCTTATCAAATAGCGCTCACCCCCGGCAACCGGGATGTTACCACCGATCGGAAACAATCCCGTTCCCGCCGACGTACTCCGTGCCACTACCTGGAAATATGTCTCTCCTTTGATCGTCGTCACACCGGCACTGGCATTCACCGTGGTCACCGTCGATATCTCATCACATGAATTCGAATAGACCTGCTGCTGCTCGGAAAAAATAATCCTTCCTTCTTCTGTGTTCACGCTCATCAACTCGTCGTTCTCGAATTCAAGCTCTCCGACATAATCGGTCCGCTTACTACCGGTTCCCAAAAACAAAGTGCTCTGCGACAGCTTTCTTCCTGTCGCATCATAAGCATAGTGTATCTTCGCCGCGCCCCGGTTCACGTACGCAGGAAGATTGAGGTGGTTGTAAAGGATGTTGCCGACCGCCGTGACGATGCCCTTGTTCTGATCGAAGAGCATGTTGCCGTTGGCATCATATCCGTAGTCGCTATCAAGATTAACGCCATCCACAAATCCGGAATTCTTATTTCCACTGTCGCTTACCTTCAAAAGCCGGTTCGATTGTGATTCCGTCCCGTAGTCGTACGCCAGGTTGTCCATCGTCTGCCCGGCTTTGTCTTTCCGTATGAGCGATTTGATGTTCCCATTCAGATCATACGTATAGCCGCTCTCAGAGAACATCTGCGAAGCGCTCCAGGAAGAATTCTTGCGCTGAAAGCTTGCCGACGTAATGCGGTTCATCGGATCATAACCATACTTATAGGCGATTTCCTTGATGGTGCCAAGGCCAAGGTTGTTGCTCCAGCGCATGGCCGATATGTTGCCGTTGTAAAGACTGTCGTTGTTAAGCCCTGACTCAACCTGGTTATAGAGCAGATCCATTCCAAAAAGATCTTTTCTCTGGCCCGATGCTTCGGTGTTTTTGCTTGCGCCATCAAGCTCACTTCCGTTAATCGAAGTAAGCCATCCCCGGATGTTATAACGATAGTCAATGCTCTGTTTTCCCGTCACTCCCTCATCATCGGAATGCAGGTTCTTGTTTACAAGCTGGCCTATCTCGTTGTAATCATTGGACGACAAGAGGACCTTCGACTTATCGTTATACTTATGCCAGGTTTTTTTCAGTCTGCCGGCATGATCGTAGTCGAACCAACGCATCACCGAATCGACTCTCTTGGCAAAGGAGGCACGCACGTTCACAAAAGAAGACCCGTTGTAATAAAATGCCGCATCAGCCATCAGCGCACTCGACGAGGCGGCTGCTGCCGTAGTCAACAGTGTTCCGTTCCTATAGAACTTCACCGCTGTGCCCGCCCGCTCGACCCGAAGTACGTCTCCCTTCACGGGAGTTCCCCAGTTCATCGCCGAAGCCCCCTGGGTGATCTCCAATTGTCCTCCGTTGTTGACCCCTACTCCATACTGTATCGAGCTAGCCTGCGTGTTTGGATTGGATGACGATAGTCCCAATACCCAGCCGGTGCTGGTGGTCTCATTCACCGTTACCTCCAGCCATCCGTTGGTAGAATCGCCCAGCATTTGAACGGATGCAACGCCCGCGTTTCCGTACCCTGAAACTCCCTGACCGGAGACAACCTTATTGCCAATGAGGGATACGGCCACCCGGTCTTTCCAGGCGAGGTCGTAGTCCTCGTGCGTGGTCTTCGTTTGGAGAATTTTACCGGCAAAGTCAAAGACATTGGTCGTTCTCTCGGTCCCGCCTTTATAGTTGTCGGACACTGCCTGTATGACCCGCAGCCTGTCATCGTAATATACTGCCGATGAGAGCCACGTCGTTGCTCCCCACGTGCCGCCGTCGAGAACCTTAACCTTGCTGCCTGTCTGCAACCCGATCACCCGGTCAAAGTAGCTCGCCGGCTGACCGGTGAGTTCATGGGCAAAGTCCAGCCTGCTGTACCCGGTTGACTTCCAGGAATAACCATCATAGTAACTGACGGTAAGATACTTTTGCACGTCGGTCAGCTTCGGGTAAGACAGGTTGGTATAACCGTGTATGGTCCCTCCGCTTGATTCCCCCCACTTTGCAGAAGCCGCCGTATAGAAATGATCCACCACCGCCTGCATAGCCGTTTGTGTCAGCGTGGCGGTCGTGTCTTTTATTCCAGTCAAGACTGGCCTGTTCAACTCGTCATACTTGGTGAATGCCCAAAGATTGGTTGCCCTTTGATTGCCGTCCTGCGTGAGCACCAGCCGATCGCGGTCGTCGTATACCAGATACACCCAATCCGCACCGGGTACTTTCTTCTGGGTCATACGCTTTCTGCTGTCGTATTTATATTGAAAGCCCCAATTATCGAGAGCAAGCTGGATAGAGCTTTTTACTTGTATTGGACCGCTCACTATCGCAGCTGTAGAAAACTTGGTGCTTGTTGTCTTCCAGCGGTATGTCCCCTCGTCGGCGGCGGTGGATGAATTTCTCGTATAAGTACGTGCCACGGCATCTTCATCGTTGGTCAAAAGGACCCACGTTCCGCTGGAGTTCTGCTTTTCCCAGGTGATCGATGTGTAGGTCCCCAGTGGCCGGGCGGTGAGGGTGAATGGACTGCCGAAGGTGATCGCCTTCTGTGTTACCTCTACAATCTCATACTGGCCTACATAGGCCGACGCCGGATTGAAGCCGGCCGTAGTATAAGGCTCCAGGGTAGCGAAGTCAAGACGGTTGGCCGCAAAAAGAACCTGGAGGATACCCCTGTTGGCTTTTGTCAGAAGCCACGGGGAGATAGATACCAGCTCGTTGTACATCATGTTCAATACCTGCAAAATGGGTGGTGAAGCTAACGAGTTACCTACGCTGGTAAATTTGTTGTTTGAAGCATCGAGCGTATACACCGCTGATCCGGACACGACGGTAAGCTCTCCACTGAGCATGTTGTTGCTTAAAGAGATCGCTGATCCTCTGAGTGCAGGCAGCGACCCGGTCAGACGGTTATAGGACAGGTTTAAAGTATAGAGTTGCGTCATCGATGAAAATATCGACGGTACGGGCCCCGTCAGCTCGTTACCGTGAAGATCAAGATGTACCAGGTTGGTGAGAGAGCTGAATGTTGATGGAATGACACCCGACAAGAGATTGGTATGTAAATACAAAGTACTCATGGAGGTGAGGTAACGGAAGCTCTCGGGAATGCTTCCGCTGAACTTGTTGCCGTACAGGAGCAGTTGCAGGACCTTGGTACACTCCCCCAACCGGGCGGGAATCTGACCCGATAGGTTGTTGTCGAAAACGCTAAGCAGCTTCAGTTCCTTTAGATCGCCGAGCTGGTCGGGGAGCCTTCCATTAAGATTGTTCGCGTTAAGGATCACCTGGGTGATATCGCCATTGACCACTACGATCCCGTACCATGCGTCCATTTCTGTGGCGGTTGCAGAAGCAGGCCAGTTACCAGTGGTGGGCCAGTTGGTTTTAGTGGTCCATGAGGCACCCCCGGCGTTCTCCCAAATTGCTTTGAGTGCCCCCAGCTCGATGATGTCGGCGACCTGATTGGATTGAGCAAATATTTGTGTTCCCCCTGTAATGAAGAGCAAAAGGAGTGATACTTTGTAAATAAGTCTCATGCTTGAGATACCTAATATGTTTTGTTTGGTGGACTTATTCTCCATTTTTCCACATTCATTTACTGTCCTACCGCATAATGGTATGACTGCTTCTTAACAATATTTCCGTCGTTATCCTTAACAAAAGACAGGCGTCCAAAATTGTCGTAGATAAAATAGGTTGACCTGTTGTTCGAATCTGTGGTTGAATTTATTCCATATGCCGTATCATATGTGTAAGTCGTCATCCTTGCGCCTGCCGGAAACACGCGGATGTCGTCAAGCCTTGAACCTGAGCTGCTTATTGAATTCGAAAACGACAATTCTCCGCTGAACACCCACTTGATGCCGTTCCAAAACCAGTAGGACATTTTCAATGCTGAGGGATTTGATGGGCTGAAGCTAGCGGCGGTGGAAAAGTTATATGATCCCGAATTCAAGTATCTGAAACCCGTCTTTGCCGGCAATTCCAAAGTTTGTTCCGTTCCGGTTGTTTCAAAACTTGTGCAGAATGAGGTGCCTTGTTCAGCATTAACGACATCACCAACGGGATTCGGATTTCCAGCCTCCCAGAGGTAGATTCTTTTTATCTGGTCCCTCGGGCGTACTTTCGCAATGTTTGCAGCTCCGTCGAATGTAAATTCAGCTTCCAAGTCGAACTTGGTGGTATCCGGGACTGTTGGATCTGCGGACCACGCTGTCCCGGTGGAAGACGCAATATCCTTCATCCTATAGAGGCGCTTTGGTGCAATAAAATATCCCCCCGAGGTCTTGCTAAATTTCCCGGCCATGTTCAAAGTTCCTCCAGTTCGCACGCCATTGCGAAAAGTTCTTGTCTCAATAGGCGATCCGACCATATGAGAATTTCCTTTCTTCATTTGGGTGATTACGTGATCCGGATGAACAATCGAGACATAATCATCGGGATAGCGAAATTCGGTCACCAGCTCTGAACTATCGCTATCACGGGTAACAGTCTTAGTTAAGAAATGGTGATTAACGCCTTCATAAAAATATTTTGTTTCCTTGGTCAACTCCTGGTGGGGAGAAGGAACAATAGCTGTCTCAGCCGTTGAGTCTACGTTCACGAAACCAGACGAATACTTGAAAGTTGAAAACAGCCAATCGACATCAGGGCGCAATACCTGTGTACGGACTCCATAGACCTCGTCGATATCATTCATCACGGGAAAATGTTCTACGACCTTCAAGGGCTGACCTGCTTCGTTCCTGTAGGTGATCTTTCTGAGAAACCCTCGCTTCCGGTCGAAGTTATTAGAAGGAATAAAAGGCCACTGAGGTCCGTCCGTTGGATAGTCAACTTTGATTGTTCCGTCCCCTCCGTAATCCCAAAAAAAGTATGTGATTTTATCGCTTTCTACACCGTAATCAGGGAATTCCATTGAGGTGGTGTATTCATAAGTCGCACTGCCATTGCCGGCTTGTTTTTCCGTTACCGACTGGTATGCCATCGAAGAGCCTTGTGTGTAGCCCAATTCGGTGTGAGATCCGCTACTCACTTCAAGATAGGGAACCGGATCAGCGTACGGCTGAAGTAGTCCCGGGCAACGCTGCAACAATCCGCCGCCTTCGTACACGTATCTGGAGTACTTTAGTCCGTCCATTAGTACACCGAAACCATAGTCGTAGGTCTTCTTAGCCACGCTGGAGCCATGCTCGTCGAAACTCTCGACGCTGTTTATACGAAGGCCTCCAGCAGTTTTCGCATAGGTTTCCGTCAATTCAGGAATAGTGACTGTCTTTTCAAAACCAAACCATCCAAGAACATCTCTATCTGCGTCCGGATCCTTTATTGCTTTTAGGGTGTAGATGCCGGGGTAAAATTCCAACGATGGGATAGATAAGGTTACATACCCGCCCATATCCGGGTCTACAATGCCGTATGAATGATCAAGAAACCCGTTCTTATATATCTTGAATCCCGGATTATCCCATTTCACCGCAATTATTTCCGCACCTTCGGCGTCATACAGGCCAACACTATTCCCCCCAAACTTGACTGGATCTATCTCCGAATCCGACGTGCCGCAGGCTTTAGGCTCATAAGGGGGAAAACTGTTCCGGCAAGTAACGGCAAATTCAAAACTGAAGGTTGCAACGACATAGTTAACGGTATCCGGCTTACTATCTGTATAAACTGTGCTCTCTGCACCGACGTTAACCTGAATTTGAAAGTTCTGTTTCTGAGTAACAAGCCCTCTCGTGGTCTCGTAGAGATACTTTTGCGCTCCGAAATCATAAACAGTTTTTCCTCCCGTAGGGTACTCTATACTGTGGATAGTGCCATATCCGGATTCTGGAAAGCTAGGTGCACGATTTGCGCCAGCGATTGTAAAGGATGGCCGTGACCTTTGAATGATTGGTTCTATATCGCAAACGACGGTTGGAAGCGAAAAAGTCGGATCATATAGTGCAAATGGGCCCGAATACCCTGGCCATAAGTTGTTATTGGATGAACCGTTGAAATAACCCCAGTGGTCCTGGGCGGGAGATAACTTATTAGGCAGGCGATCTTTATTGTCGCTGGTCCTCCCGGTGTAAGTAAACTCATAGGGCGGGTTGGTCGAAAACCGATCAGACGACATCTCTGCCACACTTTTCAGGTAAAGTCGATAGTTCGCATAAGCACTGTATTGGCCCACGATAGGATCGTTGCCGGTATACTGAGTGTAAGGACTACTCGTTTCGATCGTTTCATAGTCAAACACAAATATCTTTTTGACCTGGTCAAATTGATTGGAGATCACGACTTCCTTCAGGGCTTTCGGCGCGACATCAGGGTCATTAGTCCCCAAGTCCTGGCGAGGTTGTGAATCTGGAACGAACGTTATCTTGCTTCCAAAATTGGTAGCAATGCTCTCAAGCCGCCTCCCCGCTATTAGATGATCACCAGGAAAAGGGGCATACACATCGACGGACTGATTGTCTGGTCTAATTCTTCTCAGTGGCCTGCTTAGAGAAAGATACCTGGTGGCCTCGTACACGTAATCAAAATCTATAGTTTCCTTTCCGGTAGGGGAAATAATCTTCGTGAGGTAAATGCTCGAATTTCCGGACGCGCCGCTGTTGAAATAAGCTATCTCAACTTCGTCGAAAATAAATTGAGTACCATTCTCGCTGGTGATGATAAACTTAGGGGGGGTTATGACAACTCTTTTTATTCTAATATCCTTCGCATCGTCAATTACCGCCTCCCCATTCTCATCAAGGACAAAACTGCCGGCCCCGCCCGGATAGTTGAAATGAAATAAATCGGGTTCCGGGTCCACGGTCTGTGCCTGAATATCCGTCAGCGCGGCCTTCAAGCTGGTGTTTGTACTCGGAAGAGGCAACGATGCGCGAGGTTTTGTTCCGTCTTCAACGCCGCGGACAGTACGGGTAATTACGCCAGTACAATTCAGGCTCCAACCGGTGCCTACCCAGGAGGCATTCTCATCAACTCTGACTCCCTTGGCCATATAAGACAGAGAGATGTCAAGGCCCAGCTCGCTTCCTTTAATAGCGGCAAGAGGAATTGAGATGTTGGGAGTACCGGTGTAGTAGCTGATCGGAACACTGCCGTACTGCCCCAAAGCAGCCGCTGTTGGGGAAGATGGAAGGATAGCATTGTAGTCGAATTGTGCAGCGGCGTTGTTTGATAACAAGACTGCAGCCGCAAAAAACGGTAAGGTAAAATTAAGGTGCCTTTTCATTAGCATAAAATTCTTGCTCATTAAACTCATAGGGTATTGAGAGAACTGACGGTGAGCTCGTAAGTCTGGCTTTCAGGTACTCCGATAAATTGAATACGGATCATGGTCGCTCCACCGGTCTTCGTGAATTGCACGACGCCGGAGTCGTCTCCCGAAGTGACGCTAAATGCAATGGTACCGTCATGTGTTACGTTGCTCCAGGAGCCGTTGGCATTTACGATGGTTAGCGTCTGCCGGACGGTGCCATTGTTGTCATACCATGTAATGCTCTCTTGCGAGTTGACGACACGTGTAAGTTCTTCAGTGATAATTCCGGGTTGAGCTACGAAGGTAGAATTACAGTGCCACTCGATGGCCGAGGTTTGAATGTTTTGAGCGGACACCTTGAGAGAGAAAGTGAAGATCACTCCAACAATAACTAATAGGTATAAGGTTTTCATGTTATGGTTGGCTTATGGATTCGACATTGCCCGGACGCCTTCGGGCGGAACTACTACGACGAGGTTACCGAAGTCGTCGTAGATGTAGTAGGTGGAGGCGAACACTTCGTCAGCGACTTTAACCTTTTTGCAAATGGTACGCCCCTGGATATCGATATATTCTAATACAACATTCTGGTGTTCATCAAGGGTTTCATTGCGGAAAAGTGAGTTCGGTAGATAGTATTCTCCTGGGGCTAGTGAAATCTTCCCGTCGTTGTATTTAAAATGTAATACCTGATTTTCTCCATTAAATAAGTAATGTTGTTTTATCGTATGGGTCGATCCAGGTTGCCATGCTGTTCCTGGAGCACCTTGCTCTACTATGCGGTTTAAGGGCGATGCTTCAAAGTTGGTCTTTGCATACGGGACAGCATCTGATGCGATCAAAGGGTCCGTTCCGTCATAAAACTTTGCTTGCTTACTATTTGGATAGCTAACTGCATCGATAGCATCTTCTTTCAAAGTTCCATCTCCCGAAGTCGAAGTGTAAGGAAGATATTTGATTGGCTCCCTTCCAAAATTATCGTATACGATCGGCTGAACAAGGTCATTCTCATTTGGGCTGCCTCGCCATTGCACCTGCTGTAGCGGTCTACCCAGTGCATCTATATATTGAATTGTCTTTGATTTCTCTATGTCGTTCAGACTTTCAACGTGGGCTGGATCTGTTTTTCCAGGGATCCGTACGACTTCCGTTGTCACGCTGTTATAATTGTTTGGTGGAAAGGAAACTGTCACCTGAACATCATCATATGCTTCAAAATCATAATTGTCTCTCGCTGTAAACCTAAACACATAAGTGCCATTCGGCAGGCTGTTTAGAGCTAAGCTGGAGGAACTGGCGCTACCCAATGATAGGCTGGGGCCGGTAATTTTGTTCCAGTTTGTTGTGCTTATGGAACCATCAGGATCAGAGGACGTGGCATTGAGTGTCGTACTACGCTGAGGAACAATCAAACTTTGGTCACTACCGGCATTTACAACCGGGAGATAATTGGGATATACTGTTATAGTGCCTCTTCCGAGACTTTCACAAAATGAAACAAGTTCATCAGTTAGCGATATATAGTATATAAGTGTTGAGGTAACATTACCGGAAGTCCATGTATCGCCTGTTGTAAAGGGCGATCCACCCGAACTGACGTCATACCAGCTATATGTTTTGTTTGTGCCCGGGGCGGGCGGTTGAATATTCGCCGGGATACCGTGGACTGTGCGGATGGTTTGTGCATCCGGAGTGGTTAAGGAGTTTACTGTTACCGTTTTTGAATCAGCACCACTGCATCCATATTCATCAATGTAGATGTACATCACAGAATGGCTACCTGCGCCAAGTGTATATGAGTCGAATGATGTTGAAGCAACGTTATTTATCTCCCACGTTCCGCTTATAGGAGATCCACCGGATAAATTAAAGGGGGCCGTGCTGGTACAGCTGACATCAGGGATAGAAGAACCTAGTGAGACCACAGGAATGGTTCGGAACCATGCAACAACTTCAGTTTCATCAGACGCGCATGTGCCGTTATATGCGCGAACCATGACTGAGTAATCCGAAGTGCCCGGGATATATTCCATATCAAGAACAGTATGACTGGATGAAAAATCAAAATAAATGCCTGTCTCCGCGTGTTCCGGAAGCGGATTGCCGCCTTGGTCTGTCCATTGGTAGGTGTAAGATCCGTTGGGACTTGCAATGCTTAATGTAGCTTTGCCATCTGAACAATTTGGCCCATCGTTGACTGACGGCGCTGCCGGAACCGGAATGATCTCAGCCGTGATTGCGGCAAGATACGTTCCGCAATCTTCGTCTACGCCTTGAACTTCATATTCCTGCGATAATGATAAAGTCGGTGTTGTGTAAGAATTGGAAGTGTAAAGTTGGCCATTACTTTGCTTGATCGCCTCCCCGTCCTCAAACCATATAAAGGAATCATACACATTGCCGGCATTGTTTGCACTGAGTGTCACCGCACCTGACCCACATATGTCCGACGATGGACCAGTGACCGTTGGAGCAGAAGCCGGGGTGTCACTATAAACATTGACGGTGCCATAGGCCGTTCCGGCACACCCCTGCGAGGTTGTATAACTGTAACTAACTGTGTTATTTCCAATCGAGGCTTCAAATGGTTTGAATATGCCATTAGACACATGGCTCCCCGACCACGAGCCGGTCACCCCGGAAAGCCCATGACTAAGCACGTATGCTCTAAGTGATCCGCATACGTTTTGTGTTGACAAGGTGACCTCAGGATAAACCGTGATGACCCTCACATCGCCGCCTTCACACGTAGTCCCTGCGTCCGTATAAGAGTAGATCAGGTTCTTTGCACCTGCACCGGCCGAGGATGGTGTGAATGTGTAACCATTCACCTGGTCACCGGTTACGCCCGGACCAGACCATTCTCCACCTGAAGGGGAGCCACCTGTCAACGAAATCGCGCTACCATTTAAACATCCAGATTGATCGGATCCGGCTGAGACAGATGGCAGGGAGGCATAGAATACTGACGCAGGCTCCCAATCCGGATTTGAGCATCCTGAGTTGGTAACCCTCACCCAAAGTGTATAAGACCCACTTCCAAGGTTAGAGACAGTGGCCGTCTTCCTTCCATTGGTCAACAATATATCTACATTGAAGGATGGGTCTGTGTAGTTGGTAACATTGCCTGGAATAATCGTTTGCGCATTATCAATAGCCCACTGGTATGTGACGCCACTGGATGGAGTTGAAATAATATTTATAGAGCCCTCACCAGTGCCTCCACAATTAGATCCGTTCACCACTGTAACACTCGGACACTGGGCAATTGCTTGAGTTGTGATCAAAGTATTTATAGTAAAGGTCATTGCCAGACTCAGCAGGACCCGACCACTTCTATCGATAAATAGCCTCATACACATCTTTTACTAACCAGAATTTTTAAGAGTAAGGGGGTGGCTCTGTCCAACGAAAATTTCTCTTTCAAAAAAATCCGTCCCTCGCAGAAACCTTACGTCAATATGACATAAACTTTTTCTCTTCTACAATAGCCGACCGACCGGTAAGTCACTTGAATGACCTACTGTCACTTCTTTATGTACCCCAAAAGAGGTATAGAGAAAACACGATAGAGAAAACCAGATGATGTTGACCGACAGCAACTTGCAAACATCTCGGTGTAGCCAAAAAATTTGAAATAAAAAAGAATCTCGTCACGAAAAAAATACCGTTTGCCGACAAAAAAATTACTTAGACGGTACCCATAAATTGCGATCTGTTTATCCTCACTGACCTTCTTCAGTTCCTGCCAGCCTTCTACCAACTATCCAATCAAAGGCTTTTCGATCACGAACTTCATTTCCTACGAATCCTTATTTGAAAGAAACCAAATACGTATCCTGCCGCATTGGATGTGCTACTTTACAAGAACTTACAACTACTTCCTGTACAATTTGCCGGTGACAGGTTTGCCACCGTTGTGTGTGATCCTGTAAAAATAGAAACCGGGCGAGGTTGATACAGTGGCCTGCGTGGAATGCCGGCCAGCTTCATGGTTTATACTCACCTCTGTCACGATCCTGCCGAGAATATCCCCGATCTCGATCCTCGTCACACCCGGCACCGGCACGTCGTAGTCGAACAGTACCTCACGGTCGAAGGGGTTTGGAGATACACTGACCGTCACAACCGACTCTACCCGTTCGTTCACTCCGGTGATCGATGTACCGAATACACCATCCAGGTAAGCCATCCGGTCTTCGATCCATGTCTTCATCCAGGCGACTTCACCGGAATAAGTATTTATGTCGAATTTATAGTTCGGCCATACATATACTCCCAGTACCGGCCACTTCTGAAAATTCCTTTGTTGCGATTCCGTGAGAACCGTCGCCACCGAATCGACGTAACCGAGTACCGTGGCGTTCGAGAATTTATTTTCGCGCAACGTTTCCCACCGGTTGGTCACCGCCAGGCGGAACGCAGGATCACTCCACAGTTTCCTCCACCAAAAAGGTATCTGCCAATAGTCGTCGGGACAAATGAAATTGAAGTCGATGACAAGGCCGGTGGGTGTTCCTTGTGTGCAGTAGTTTACATTTCCGAAACCCAGGTTAAAATCCCAGACGGGTCCCATAAAAAGCTTACCGCCGTCTGAATCTCTTTTCTTGTACATAAATGTGCTCAGACGATAGGCGTCGGGGTTCTTGGTGAGCTCGTTCATGATAAAGTAGTCGACGAACGAATTCATGTCCGCATACTTTGTCCAGCCTGTATTGGGATCGTTGTATTGTTCACTCGCGAGGGCATCCTCGAATTGTTTGACGTAATTCTGGATGTATGTCTTTTGTTCCGCGACGATGTCCTCGCCTTTGGGATACTCGTACTGGAAGTAGATCTTCTGCCCTTGCTTGGCATCTTCGGGCGTGTGTGACGAGGTGAATCCACCTTGATCGCCGCCGGTGGTTTTATCGAGCTTCAGTATATAACCGCCGGTCAGGTCATTCCCGGAGATTTCGCCTTCCTCCAGTTTTTCGATGTTCACGCGGTTCTTGCCTCGCTTCACCTTTTCAAAGAAAACGTACACACCCATATACTGATCGTTGAGCACCAGCTCGAAGTACCGGCTGCGCGATGCATAATTTCCCATGCTGCGGCCGAGCCGGTAGGATAAGGCGTCGCGGATCAGGGTTTTATCGTTGTATGGCGCAAACAGTATCCAGTCGCCCTCCTTCGGCATTCCGAACAACGCAAGCTCATTGTCGTCCAGGCCATTTTCAGCTCTTAGCTCGATACCATACTGTTTTTTGGGAAACATCTGCGACGAAGAACCGCGGATCTCGATAGCGGCCTTTCCGTTGTAGGCATTAAATGGGTCGGTAAGGTTGTTACGGTTACCCGGACCGTTGTCGATGATACCCATATCGACGACGATTTTCGGGTCGTCAACGATGGTGCCACCGTTGGTTTTTACAACTATGATCGGGAGATTGGACGAAGTAAAATTGACACTCTGTGCGCGAGTAGATATCCAACAAAGACATGTCACAATCAAGCACGCGAACCACCTCATAAACATTTTTTTAATCAGAAGTTGTGCCCTTTTTGGCCTTGTTTCATGGTAAGTTAGCAATAATCCGCCCCCCTAACCTCAAATATTATTTGAGTTAACCGTACTAACTTTTTTCGCAATGAATGTCATTTTAGATACCTTTGTGTACTTATTTCGGCAACTACAACAGTCCTCGACCACTACATCTCCTGTTAGGACTTTGTTCTTAGTGTATAAATAAGGCAAAGGCTATAAAAACACAGTTCAGCAACATGAACACCGACATGTCAATACGAAAATTTTCGCCGCTTTGGAACAAATATCGTCCGGCGATCCTCAAAATGATGCTGGCCGCCGCCGATCAGCCCCAGCAGTACAAGCTCATGCAGCATGAGGTCGTTGCCATGGACTCGAAAAAGAAAAGCGGTTGGGGCTTCACTCTCCAGGTGAAGGGAAGCAAGGCCATTAATAAGATAAAGGATTCGGAAATGGCTCAGGACCTGCTGAATATGTTACAGCTTTCTCCGAAAGCCTCCGAATTGATGAATACGCACACCTACGAGATCGTATTCGACAAGCAATTTACGTTGCATGTAACCCAGGTAAAAGCACCTGTTGCGCCTGTGGAAAGTGAAGTAAGTCAAGAAACAAAACCAGAATAAAATATGGGGAAATCCTCAGGTACATTTAACAAGAGAGAAAACGAGAAAAAAAGGCTGCAAAAACGTAAAGACAAAGAGCAGAAGAAAGAAGAAAGAAAGGCAAACGGCAAAGAGTCCACGTCTTTTGAGGATATGATCGCTTATGTCGATGAAAATGGCAACCTGTCATCATCCCCTCCTGATATTACCAAGAAAAGGGTGATCAAGGAGGCTGATATCGACATCACATCAAGAAATAAAGGCGGTATTACTCCCGGTTTCGTGAAGCAGGGATTTGTAAAGTTCTTCGACAAAGACAAAGGGTTCGGCTTTATCAAAGACGACCAGACGCAAGAAGAACTGTTCTTCCATTATAAAGCAGCAGATTTCCCTATCGCTCAAAATGATCGCGTGACTTACGAGACAGCCATGGGCCCCAAAGGCATGAACGCGGTCCGTATTGCAAAAATAACCGGGTAGATATCTTACACGTTCCTTTGGCCGGTCCCCCGACCGGTACTTGGCCCAAATTTGGTCCGGCTTTGAACAGCCCGAACAAGACCGAAACCACCTGATTTTCGTGAGGTTTGAATACACGCAAACCTCGTTACATGAAAAAATCTTTGGTCTTTGTTATACTGGTCCTTTGTATCAGTCTGCAGCTGTCCGCTCAAAAAAGCAATCAAAAAAACGATAGCCGGATCCCGCTCATCGCCGCCGGCTGGGACTCGAAAAACGGCGAGCTGAAATTCGCCGACCACAACGGCGTGCCTTCTATGGAGATCACTTCCGGAGGAGGAATGGCCATCGCGAAGAACCTCGTATTCTCGAGTGGGACGATCGAATATGATGTTGAATTCATCGAAGGGTTCACCGGCTGTTACTTCCGTCGTGAAAGCGATGACGAATCGGAATTCTTCTACTTGAGAGACCGGCCCGGCAACGCCGTCATCCTCGATGCCGTGCAATACACTCCCATCATCAAGAAAGTAAACTTCTGGGACATGCTCCCCTGGTACCAGACGGCCGCAAAGTTCGATAAAGGTCAATGGACACATATCAAGCTGGTGATCTCAGGCAGCCAGATGCTGGCATACGTGAACGATATGTCCCGCCCCACCCTTCAGATCCCGCGACTGGAAGGCAACACAAAGCAAGGCGGGATCTCCTTTTCTGGCCATTGCTTTATCAGCAACGTCGTTGTGAAGGCTAATGACGCCGGTGGATTAAGTCCAGCCGAAGGATTCGATCCGACCTATCATGACAACAGGTACATCCGGAACTGGCAGGTAAGTCAGCCGGTCCCTTTGCCAGGCGGACAAGAGCTCACCAATGAAAATCTTCCCGATATCTCCACCGCCTGGGAAAATATTACCGCCGAACGCAGGGGACTGATCAACCTGACCCGGCTTTATGGCAATAGCGAGTCGCGCCGCGTGGTTTGGCTGAGAACAAGAGTGATCACGAAGAAGGAACAGAAACTAAAGCTTGATTTCGGTTTCAGCGACGAGGTCTGGGTATTCGTGAATGACCGGATGGCATTTGTCGATAAGAACCTGTATGCACAGGGCATGAGGAAGAAGCCCGATGGCCGGATATCGACTGACAATTCAAGCTTCGAGATCTCGCTGAAAGAGGGAGAAAATGATCTTATGATCGGTCTTGCTAACGACTTTTTCGGCTGGGGGATCATCGCCCGCATCGATAACCTGGATGGAATTACCCTTGATACGAATTACAAGCAGGAGACGATCAATAAAGACCTCGAGCCATATTTCGGAAAATACGCCAGTAAACAGGTTCCCTTGAAGATCAAGATATCACAGAAGGACAATAAGCTATCGCTCTAACACAGAGAGCACATAGTAAATAGGTCCTGTACCTGATCGGTACTGTCTATGTGCCCTGGAAATACGCATTTAATTAGCGCGCAATACTAGGGCACATAGCAGTAGCGATCAGATGACGATCCTATTCCCTATGTGCCCTCTGTGTTAAGACTGCCTTTTTGTTATCTTATTCTTACTTCAGATCAAACCTGTCCAGGTTCATCACTTTATCCCAGGCTGCGACGAAATCCTTTACGAACTTTTCTTTGGTGTCCGCACATCCGTAAACTTCGGCGATGGCCCTTAGCTCGGAGTTCGAGCCGAAGATCAGGTCAACACGGCTGCCGGTCCATTTCACGGAGCCAGTCTTACGATCACGCGCCTCGAATAAATTCTGAGAATCGGAAGTGGCGTTCCAGGTGATACCAAAATCAAGCAGGTTCACGAAGAAATCATTCGTCAGCGTCTCAGGGCTTTTGGTGAACACACCATGCTTCGACTTATCGAAGTTGGTATTCAGCACACGCATACCGCCCACAAGAACGGTGAGTTCCGGAGTGGTTAAATTCAACAGCTGGGCTTTGTCCACGAGCAGAGCCTCCGCGGAAGCCTTGTGATGAGACCGGATGTAATTGCGGAAGCCGTCTGCTGCCGGTTCGAGCACTTCAAACGACTCGACATCGGTTTGCTCTTGTGAAGCATCGGCACGCCCGGGCTTGAACGGCACCTTCACATCGAGACCTGCATTCTTTGCAGCCTTCCCGACACCTGCACATCCGCCGAGCACGATCAGGTCGGCAATCGATACTTTCTTGTCACCGGCCTGACCATTGAACTCCTTCTGGATACCCTCGAGAGTCTTCAATACTTTCGACAGTTGTGCCGGGTTGTTCACTTCCCAATCCTTTTGGGGAGCGAGACGAATGCGTGCGCCGTTGGCTCCTCCACGCTTGTCGGAATTGCGGAATGTGGAAGCCGATGCCCAGGCTGTCGATACCAGTTCGGATACCGAAAGGCCTGATGCGAGTATTTTGTCTTTCAACGCGGCGATGTCTTTGTCATCGATCACTTTGTGCTTGACAGCAGGAATGGGGTCTTGCCAGATGAGCTCTTCAGCAGGTACTTCGCTGCCGAGATAACGTGCGCGCGGTCCCATGTCGCGGTGCGTGAGCTTGTACCATGCGCGGGCGAATGCATCTGCAAACTGATCGGGATTTTCGAAGAAGCGTCTCGAAATTTTCTCGTAGATAGGATCGACACGCAAGGCAATATCCGTCGTGAGCATGGTGGGTGCGTGGGTCCTTGATTTATCGTGTGCATCCGGAACGGTGCCCGCTCCTGCCCCGTTCTTTGGCTTCCACTGGTTGGCTCCTCCAGGGCTCTTGCTCAATTCCCATTCGAAGCCGAAGAGGTTTTGAAAAAAGTTATTGCTCCACTTTGTCGGTGTCATCGTCCATGCTCCTTCCAGTCCGCTGGTGATGGTATGTACTCCATGTCCGTTGCCGAAAGTATTTTTCCAACCCATGCTTTGCTCTTCGATGGTGGCCCCTGCAGGTTCCGGGGCTACGAACTTACCCGGATCGGCTGCACCGTGTGTCTTGCCGAACGAATGTCCGCCGGCGATGAGCGCCACTGTTTCTTCGTCGTTCATAGCCATACGGCCGAACGTCTCGCGAATGTCGCGGGCGGATCCGAGCGGGTCCGGCTTTCCGTTGGGACCCTCGGGGTTCACGTAGATGAGACCCATTTGAACGGCGCCAAGCGGAGCTTCGAGCTCGCGGTCTTTGGTATATCGTTCGTCGCCAAGCCACTTGCTTTCAGAACCCCAGTATATTTCTTCCTGTGGTTCCCATACATCTTCGCGACCGCCGGCGAAACCGAAAGTTTTGAAGCCCATCGATTCGAGCGCGCAGTTACCGGCCAGGACCATGAGGTCGGCCCAGGAGATCTTGTTGCCATACTTTTGTTTGATCGGCCAGAGCAGCAGGCGTGCCTTGTCGAGGTTGGCATTATCGGGCCAGCTGTTGAGTGGTGCGAACCGTTGCTGTCCGGCACCGGCGCCGCCGCGGCCATCGCCTACGCGATAGGTGCCGGCGGAGTGCCATGCCATACGGATGAAGAACGGTCCGTAGTGTCCGTAGTCAGCGGGCCACCAATCCTGTGAGGTGGTCATCAGTTCGAAAATGTCTTTCTTGACGGCCTTGAGGTCGAGTGATTTAAATTCGTCGGCGTAGTTGAAGCTTTCTCCCATCGGGTTGGAAAGAGAAGAGTGTTGCCGGAGGACACTGAGCTTCAGCTGGTTGGGCCACCAGTCGCGGTTCCGTGTTCCGCCGCCTGCGGTTTGCTTCAATGAGCCGCCGTGAAACGGGCATTTGGCTTCGCTATCATTGACGTTCAACGACTTCTGTCCGGTGGGTGTGGTATCTTCCATGTGTTGGATATTGGTTATTGGATATTGGTTATTGGTTATTTCCAATCGGCAAGTTGCACTAATCCCACCCATAGATCAAATCAATTGTTTCTATTCCATCATAGATACCATCTATCAGAAGATCAGTCTAAAATTCTCGATATTTCCGTCCGTACATATCGACTTCATTTTATCATGAAACCATCCGTCTTCGCGATCGCGCTCTTCCTCGTTTTCTCATCCAATGCCTTCGCGCAACGGGATCCCTCCGTCACCATCGACGGTGAGGTGACGAAGTCTTTAAAATTGTCGGTTGCTGATCTCAAGAAATTCCCGCCCACGGAAGTCAAGACCAAAGACCGCGACGGGAAGGAACATGTATATAAAGGCACCCTCCTCTCCGTCGTCCTCGACTCTGCGGGTGTGACGCTGGGGAAAGACCTGAGAGGAGAAAACCTGGTGAAGTACGTTCGTGTGAAGGCTGCCGACGGGTATAAAGTCGTCTATTCGCTTGCTGAGATCGATCCCGGGTTCACTTCCAATACCATCCTGCTCGCCACCCAGGTTGACGGAAAACCTCTGCCAAAAGGCGAAGGGCCGTTCCGGATAATCGCCCCTCTGGAAAACCGCCCTACCCGGTGGGCACGGGAGGTCACTTCGATCACCGTAATAGCTCCAAAAGACTAAGCACAGACGGCCTTCTGGTATCAAGAGAGAATTTATTCTAAAAGTCACTTTGAAATACAAAGTACTTTTAGAAATATTGCATGAGCAAACCGGGAATTCACATGGCCTTAACGATCACCAACGTCTCCAAAACCTATCCCAACGGCGTCCAGGCCCTGAAAAACATATCGCTTACCATTCCCAACGGCATGTACGGACTTCTGGGACCCAACGGAGCGGGCAAATCGACATTGATGCGCATGCTGGCCACGCTGCAAGAGCCCGACCAGGGTGACATCCACCTGGGCGACGTGGACGTGCTGAAGCAAAAAGACGAGGTACGCAAAACCCTCGGGTACCTGCCGCAGGAGTTTGGAGTTTATCCGAAGGCAAAGGCAGAAGACATGCTCGAGCACTTCGCCATTCTCAAAGGTTTCGGCGACCGCAAAACACGAAAGCAGGTCGTCGAAGGTTTATTAAAACAGACGAACCTGTGGGATGTTCGCAAGAACAAGCTCGGCGGTTATTCCGGCGGGATGAAACAGCGCTTCGGTGTGGCCGTCGCCCTGCTGGGCAATCCAAAACTGATGATCGTGGATGAGCCGACGGCCGGTCTCGACCCTGCGGAGCGGGTGCGTTTCCTGAACTTGTTGAGTGAGCTCGGTGAGAACAGCGTCGTCCTCCTCTCCACGCATATTGTTGAAGATGTCAGCGAGCTATGTACAAGAATGGCGATTATTAATAAAGGTGAGATCCTGTTGGAGGCAGAGCCATTGCGAGCTGTCGCGGATCTCCAGGGCAAAGTGTGGCGCCGGGTAATTTCCAAAGAAGGGTTTTCAGAATTCAAGAATCAATATGCTGTGATCTCGACCAAGCTTCTATCGGGCCGCACGCTGGTGCATGTGTATAGCAACGGTTCGCCAGGCCCGGGCTTCGACGCGGTAGAGCCCGATCTCGAGGACGTTTATTTCACCACGATGGCCGGTCTGATCGGAAACAGGGTTTAGGCTATTTTAGCCGCCATAGCTTTTGCTCGCTCCAGTAATTTCGGTTCACCGATCTTCGAAGTGAAATCCGCGAATGTATCTGTCGGCCCGCGCCATCGAAGCTCTTCGACATCGGTGAACAACGGTGCATCGGTTCGCAGTATGGCGAGACGTTTGAACAATAAAGCTTTATCGCGTTGCTTTGCCAGGATGTTTTCCGGGAAAGACTCGATGGGACCGTACTCGTTCAGGAGACGGGCTGCACCGATATTACCGATGCCCTTGATCCCCGGGTAACCGTCGGCGCTATCGCCCACCAGCGCAAGCAGATCGGGAATGAGCTCGGGGCTTACACCGAACTTTTTGCGAACTCCGTTTGCGTCGCGGATGACTTTAGCTCTCCTGTCTATTTGAACGATGCGATCTTCCCGTACACACTGGGCGAGATCTTTATCCGGTGTCCAGATACAGACTTTCAGGACTTCCGGATCGGCGGCTGCGAGAACTGCTGCCGAAGCGAGCGCATCATCCGCTTCCAGGTCGACCATCGGCCACACGACGACACCCATCGACTCCAGCGCTTTTTCCAAAGGATGAAACTGTGCAAGAAGAACACGGTCCATGCCGGCCGATGTTTTATAACCCGGCCAAAGCTCATTACGGAATGATTCGATGACATGATCCGTCGCTACACCGATGTGAGTCGCTCCCTCATCGATCATTTGCAGCACACCGTGCAGCATGCCAGTGACCGCACCGAATTTTTTGTCTTTGCCCTTATTGAAGCTACGCTGGCCGTAGAAATGGCGAAAGAGCTCGTAGGTGCCGTCGATCAGGTGAACGATCATTAGTGTAGAATAAATCGAAATTAAAAAGCGCTTAAAACGATATGTAGCTGGTGTAAATGTATGTCCCCTCCACCGGATTTTTAACTATAATCGCGGCCAACTTTGAAGCCAGCTATGTTATGGGCAAGATCATACGACCGAGATATCCTGTTGAGTTCAGTATTGGCCTTCTTATACTTGTTTTTTCCCTTTCCTTCCTCTTATCCTTCCAGTTCTTCGTCGTATCGTGGCGCAAGCTTGTCGACGGGTCGGGTGAATATTGGGGAATGTTCCTGGCGGCCATCGCCACTACGGTCACCGCATTGGTCCTCTGGGAGGAGCTCCTGTTCCCTGTGAAAGTCAAAGCTGACGAACACGGGGCGATATTCAGAAACCATAGCACCAAGCTCAAAACACAACTCCTTATATATTGTGTGATCCCTGTGATCTTCACGTTCATTTACGCGACTTATGAAGTCCGTACCGTGCGGTTTATGATCTTCGCAACGGTTTGTATCATTGTTCCCGTTATAACAAAGCTCATCTCGGGTATCAAAAATTATAACGACTTTCTACGATTGGGACCCGTTTCCATTGAATACAGGAACAACGACGAGTCGGGAACTTTCAGGTTGAATGATATCCGACAGATCGCACTGATCCGCGATGGCGGGAAGGTCCTGCATAAGGTGCAATTGCTGACTGTAAATAACAACCAGGTGATGATCGACCTGGATGAGATGGAGCTGGACGCCTTCCTGGATGCCATCGACCGGTTTATCGTCGCCAACTACGAAAATCTGGTGACTGAAAAAGCTCAGCTGGTCCCGTAGCGAAACTTGATGGGTTGCTGGTAACTTTAAAGAAGTAGTCAGTAGTAAGTAGTAAGTAGTAAGTAGTAAGTAGTAAGTAGTAAGTAGTAAGTAGTAAGGAGCCTGCACAACGTGCGGATTTCATAGATACCGCTCCTTACTACTTACTACTTACTACTTATTACTACTAGCTACTTACCCTACTCCGACCTCAAACTCCCCACCGGATTCGCCCTCGCCGATTTAAACGCCTGGTAACTCGTCGTCATCAGGGCTATTCCTGTTGCCAGTAGTGCCGCTACGATAAAGACCCAGATGCTGATGTCGATGTGGTAGGCATATTCCTGCAGCCAGCGGTTTGCACCCCACCAGGCGATCGGGAATGCGATGACGTTGGCGATCAATACGAGGGTTATAAAGTCTTTTGATAGCAGAGTCACCAGGCCGGGAACGGAGGCGCCCAACACTTTTCGCACGCCGATTTCCTTGACACGTTGTTCGATGGAATAGGTGGCGAGTCCGAACAGCCCGAGACATGCAATCAATATAGTTGCCGAGGCCACCCAGGTCAGGAGTGTCTGGCGCCGTTCGTCCTCTACGTAGAACAAGGCCAGTTGGTCGTCGAGGAAATGATATTCGAATGGTTCGCGTTCATCGATTTTTACCATGATGGTTTTCAGTTGCGCGAGTGTTTCGGAGATGTTGGCTGCATCGATCTTTACCGAATAGTAATCGATCGGTTGAATGGGATTCTCGTTGTATGCGAGAATGAGCGGCTCGATCTTTTCGCGCAACGATTGAAAATGAAAGTCTTTCACGATGCCAACCACCCGGGGTTTGAACGGGACGTCGAGGCTTTCGAAGGGACCTCCGTTCGACACGGCACCGATCTCGATAACCTGCCCGGATGCATCGGTAATTTTTAATATTTTGGCTGCGGTCTCGTTAATGATCACGGCGGTCGAATCGCTCCGGCCTTCGAAGTTCCTTCCATTCAGAAGCGACACCTCGTATGTGGAGATAAAGTCCTTGTCGGCACCGAACAGGAAGCTAACAATAGGCTCTTCGGCACTTCCTTCATTCATGGTCTTTACTGTCCGGAAAGACTTCCATTCGCCGGGAACCCTTGAGGTCACCGAAACATGCTTCACGGCAGGCACTTTTTCCATTTCATTCTTTATCGTTTGAAATTGGGTTCGTGCTGCGCCAACGTTGACGTCGATCACCACCATCAGGTCTTTGGCGAAACCCAGCTGGGTGTTATTGAGAAATCTTACCTGGAGCAACAATAAAATTGTACCGATTATCATCACCGAAGAAATCGTGAACTGAAGAATGACGAGCCCTTTCCTCACGGTGAGATCGCCCTTGCTTTTGATCTTCAGGCCCTTTAACAGGGAAACAGGTTTCAAGCCCGAGAGCAGCAGCGCGGCATAGCTGCCGGACAACATCCCGATAAGGATTATAATTGTGACTGCAAGAAGCCAGTATTTATATCCGCTGATGAAATCCAGCGAGAGTCCTTTTCCGGTAAAGGAATTGAACATCGGAAGCACCAGGGCCACAACAAGAACAGCCAGTAGAAATGAGATGAGTGTCGTGATGACAGACTCCACGAGGAATTGCCCGATAAGGCTACCGCGCATGGCGCCGATCGACTTGCGGACCCCAATCTCCTTCACGCGATTCGAAGCCCGTGCTGTCGTAAGGTTGGTGTAGTTGATGCCGGCGATCAGCAACACGAAGAAAGCCGTAAAAGTGAAAATCGTGATGTACATCGGGTTGCCTTGCGCAATGGCGTCTACGTTACCGTTCCTGGCGCCGTCAACAATGTCGGCGGAATAAAGATGCATGTCTGTCAGTGGCTGAAGAGAATAGCGAACCGTTGTGCCTTCTTCAAGGTCGACGTTGGAAACCACGAGCTTTGTCATCTTACTGGCGACTGAATCGGGATTCGAGCCGGGCCGAAGCAATGCGAAAACGGTAAAGCTCTCGGACACCCAGTCTAATGCCATGGTTTGCTTGAAGAAATCGAGTTTGTAATACGTGGCTTCCGACATCACGCAATTAAAAGTGAAGCTTGAATTGCGCGGATGTTTCTTCAGGATGCCGGTGATCTTCAACGGCTCCGGCATGTGACTGAACTGAACGTTCCTGCCCATCACATTGGTGCTACTGAAGATCCTCATCGCCAGATCTTCATCGATGACGATGGAGTTCGGTTCTTTCAATGCCGTCCGGCGATCGCCTTCAAGCAAAGGGAAATTGAATATCTCCAGAAAATGTTCGTCCGCGATGGTCACTGTTTCCTGGAAGGGTACCGGGTTCTCGGGATCTACAAGGTTTGCCCGTCCGGCTCTCATAAGACGGGTAGCACTTTCAACTTCCGGGAATGAACGAGGTGACTCTTCGGCAACCTTGAAACCCGCTGCCCCAACGGTGACCTCGTCTCCTTTTACATTCCGGTGTTCCACTACCCGGTAGATCTGCTCCGCATTTTCATGCTGCCGGTCGTACGTGAGCTCATCGAAGACGTAAAGACCGATGAGCAGGAAGCATACAATGCCGAATGTCAGTCCGATGATATTGATCGACGAATACAGTTTGCTTCGCCAGAGCGTTCGCCATCCTGTTTTGAAATAGCTTTTTACCATACCGTACCTGTTTATATTTTGATTTCCCGATGACCTGATAATACCCGGCCTCATAAGCAACAACACGTCGACTGCGAATCGCACACCCGCCACTCTTCTCCCACTCTTCTTTACCCGCCGCCGGTAGACTTCCAGTAGATCTCCTTCTATGTAGTCATGCATCTCCGGATTGCAGTACCAGCGAAAAAAATTCAGCAGAAACTGCGGCGGAAGTTGATTGCTATCGTTCATTGTCCGATGCCCGACAGATTGACCGCCGTTTTCGGGATTGCTTTCCACATGTCGTCGCGGGTTGCTTTTGCGTGCTGCATTGCTTTGCGTCCCATCGCGGTGATTTCGAAATAGCGCTTGGGCCTGCCGGCACGTTCGTCGCTGGAGTCGCCGGAATATGATTTCAGGTAACCCTTCTCCTCCATCCTCTTCAAAGCAGTGTGGAGCGCACCCAGACTTACCGTGCGCGAAAGGCGCGTTTCGATCTCATCTTTGATCGAGACGCTGTAAGCAGTGCCGTTGTGAATTGCGATGGCAAGTATGACGATCTCTTCGAACTCACCGAGCTGAAATTTCTTCATGGTGGATTAAATATACTCCAAATGTATAAATAACCCAAAAGTGCCCCTTATCGTGTCAGCATTCTCCGGTAAGAAGCAACCTGGTCGAAGTGAAGGATAACGAGGGTTATGCTGGCCAGCAGCACGATCAACGCGTAAGCGAACAGCTGTCCGCCGTCGCCCTGGACCTCGATACCGAGAATAAAAAGGTGTGTGACAACGGCGCCGAGCATGATGCCGATCGCCATAATTGCGCCGATAAGGATCGTCGCCGGAACAAGCAACAAGACGGAGGCGATCAACTCGGCCACGCCGGTGCCTATCCTGCCCCACGGCTCCATGCCGATTTCTGTAAAAATGTAGATTGATTCGGGCTGACCCGTAAACTTGAAATACAACGTCTGGACCATAATGAATGCCGCGACCAGGCGTAATATGATCGATATGATTTTTTTCACGGGGTGATTGTTATTTGTTGATTGCCTTCCAGTTTTTGTCGGCCTTTGATTTCAGAGCCGTTTCATCCTTGTTCCATTTAGGAAGCGTGTTGTTGAAAAGGCTGTTGTAATACAAATACAGCTTGCCGTCCAGCACTTTGAAAGTTTCAGGATCAATCTCCACTTTCTCGCCGGATTCTCCCATCGCATAAGCACACCATCCGCCGTACTGGGGCTCGTAGCTGACATGGTTCTTTGTAAACTCTTCTTTATTAGCGGCGGATGAGAAGTAATAGGTTACTCCGTCCACTTTATAAGAAATTTCCTTTTTTCCCTTGACAGGCTTGTGGGCCGAGAAGTAAGCAACGGGGTCGTAGCCTTGTATCGCGAGACCTTCTTCAAGGTTAAGCTGATTGGTCTTCGACTGACCGAACGATGCCATCGATACGATCATGAACAGTAAAACGATAGTCGCTTTCATTCTTCTTTGTTTTTAAGCCCGATCCAATTGCTTTCGGCCTTGCCTACGTGTCCTTTGATATCTTTCGACCAAAGCTCTTTCACTTTGGCGTTGTAGTTCAGGTATAATTTGTCGTCTACAATGGTAAATGCCGCGGGTTGTGTCGGCGACTTGTGATTTTCGCTGACCCCGTAGGCACACCAGCCGCCAAATTGAGGTGCATACTTTTCGGGATTGGATTTGAAAACCTCCAGGTTGGCGTTGTTTTTAAAGCGCCATTCCGTCCCCTTCCATGTGTAGCTGAATTCCTTTGAACCTTGCACCGGGGCGCTTTCACTAAAATAGGCAACCGGATCATATCCCCTGATTGCCACTCCGTCTGTGTTGAAATACGAAGTGACTTGCGCATACGAGGCTCCGAACGTCAAGACCAGGACAAAAACCAAAATACCACGTCTCATAGAATTTTTATTAGCTGATTTCACCCGTTAGACGGAGCGATCTCCGGAACCTTACAAGTGCCGGGCGATTTCGCTCTGAATTTTTTCCCTGGAGGCAGGAGAAAGTGAAAATCGGGGTTCTTTCGCAAACGGAGTGTCATTCTTAGCCTTCGCGTTCAACAGATCCCATTGTTTTATAAACCGCCGGCACGGATCGCAATACATAAGATGATAGGACAGCTTCACCCTTTCAAATAACGTGATCCTGCCTTCATCCTTCCTTATGGACAACAGGGTTGCTTGTTTACAATCAAAAACCGTTTTCCGGAACAGGTACATTATTTTAACGTTTTGTCAAGAACCAGTTTTTTTCGATACAACTGCGAACAAGGACCTTCGCGCGGTGTATGATCACCCAGTAGTTAGACGAAGAGATGCCGTGGTCCTTACAAATTTTTTCAGAATCTTCTTCGTTGAAAAACCTGGCAATAAATACGGGCGCCAGCCGGGCGGGCATTTTTTGAACACACATTTCGAGGACTTTGTTGAACTCTGCTTTGTCCATCGAGGCGTCGGCCGGTTCGCTCCAGAGCTGCGGGGCCGCTTCGGGCAGCCAATGACCGTTGCCGGTGTCGAAGAAATTCTTCGAGAAATCCAGGTCCGTCGTCTCCAGGTATTCAACGGAACCTTTCAGAATGTCTTTCTTGCGATAGTAGTCTGTGATCTTGTTCTTGAGAATGGCCGTGAGCCAGGTGATCTCCGAGCTCTCTGCCCTGAAACCTTCTATCGATCTTATCGCTGAAACAAATGTCTCCTGGACAAGGTCCTCCGCCGTCTCGCGGTGATTGACCCGTACCATACAGTATGAAAAGAGATAGTCGCCGTATGACTTCAGCCATGCTGTAGGATCGGGCGCTGATCTGTTTTCAGGTGTTGACAAATTCGGGTTGGGTTGGCCTGAAATTAAGTCAATTTAGCTCAAAAAGGGGTATGTAATTTCGCACTGTATTACGGAGCTTGCTTGTAAGTCAGACTATGGCAAATCATTGCTACCGTGCGGGGAATATCGGGTACATGTTCGAGTTTCCGGATTTCAAAGCGCCTCAATTCCAGATCGAGTCTTATAACCAGCGCTTTCACGAGGCCAATGTGATCATCGATGCCGGCGCAAGCAACGTCTTCTACCCCGACCATTGGGGCGGCTTGTCGGTTAAATGTGCTTTTAACGGCTCGGAGCATTATCGCACGTCCCGGACACATTACCGTGTCGACCATTCGTCTTTCCTGGTATTTAATGAAGGAACGCTCTACTCGAGCTGGATCGAAGACCAGCATCATGTTGAGTCATTCACGCTCAATATGACGCCCGCTTTCGAACGCGAGGCTACCGCAGCGCTCCTTGGCTCACAGGCATCCATGATCGACGATCCATCCAATAACGGTAACAATCACCTGCACTTCCTGGAATGTCTTTATCGTCACGGTGGCGATATCACCCGGCACATGATGCAGATGCGTTCGCTTGCAAAGGACCTCGCCCACAATCATCTGCGACTCGAAGAGATGTTCTTCGGATTGTTTGAAAAGATGAATGAGCTGCAGGCAGATCATTTCCGGCAAAACGATGAAGCCTTTCGGCCACCGGTAGCGACCGAGTTGTATCAACGGCTGTTACATGCACGCGATTATATCTGGTCATGCTACGATCAGGAGCTTACGCTTACGGATATCAGCGAGGTCGCATGCCTGAATAAATTCCACTTTCTTCGCCAGTTCAAAAAGTTCTTCCGGCTTACACCGCACCAGTTTCTCACGCAGGTTCGGATGAAAGCAGCCTGTGAAAAGCTGGCGCACACGGCAGATCCGATCTCCCTGATCACGTCGGAAACAGGATACTCCGACCTGGCCTCTTTTGGAAAGCTCTTCAAGCGTACCACGGGGTTCTCGCCGGCACGCTATCGCGAGGACTTTGCCAAAATCGTTACGACTTCACCTAATTTAAAGGTTGCGCAATAACGGAGCTCCTAAATGTGCTTGATGACTTTCGCGGGAACGCCGCCCACTACTGTGTTGGGTGGAACGTCGCGGGTAACTACAGAACCGGCGGCTACGACGGAGTTTCTGCCGATCGTCACTCCTTTAAGAATAGTGGAGCGGGTCGCTATCCAAACATTGTCTTCGATGACAATTGGAGCCGACTTGCCGTCAGAAAAGTGATCTTTAATGTCGTGGAAGTCACTATCGAGGATGACGGTGTACGGAGCAATACGGACATTGTTGCCGATAACTACAGACTCGCTGGCATCGATATGAACGCCATTGAGCCGGGAATTGGTGCCTACGATCAGCTTTCCGCGCTTGCCTGTGTACAATTTGGCTTGAATAATACTCGACCAGATACGGACCTGATCCCCGAAAATCATCCTTCCCTTGTTTCCAATCGTGGGACGGCCATTAACCGATACATATCTGCCGAGCTCGCAGCTTCGCAGGTAGAATTTTGCAGTTAAAATCCGGATAGCTGAACTTAGGATGCCCTGTATAAGCTCGAACAGGGATGCATCCGGGTTCTTGGCTCTAAATGCTTGAAGCCTTAAACTGATTGTTTGAAAAAAGAAGCTCCTGCGTGGGTAAGTTGCTACCACCAGGGCCATTATGCTCTGCCACTTCATGATTCCGCGCTGTATATATTATTAATACAATCATTTTGTTGAGGCTTGTCGCAATAATTATACCTCCATGCGAACTCAACGTGGACACATTGCATTGCCCGGCTAATTCACCAAATAGGGTAATACGTGTGAAAACGTTTCTACAGAATTACACACATTGCCGGAATTAAAGTTATTTCAGAACGAAGGTTCTTGACGGGGCTTTTCATACGCCGACGTGATCGCCTGAAAGCTTATCGTTAGCATCGAGATCAGGAGGGCCAGCACTCCCGCCCCGGCGAAAATCCACCAGGCGAGGGCACCAAGCGCTTTCCGGATACTCAGCTCTTTACGGCGTTGCCCGGCAGAAACATCGCCAGTCCGAGCAGCCGCATGCACGAGATGAAAATGGCTAACCCCGCGAACACATTCAACAGCTTGGTTGACCACCAGCTCGCTTTTATAACGTTTTGCATGTATAGTCACCCTGGTTATTTCGGCCAAACCAGTCAGTTAAAACTCCTCCTTCAGCTTATCGACCGAGTCATGCTCCGAATAAACCATCTCCGTCAGCTTATAATTCTCATCATAACCGATCCTTAGCTTGATCTTCTGACCGGTCCATACATACACCTTCTCAAAACGACTCAGCGCCGGCGATTTCTCTTTGCCTTTCGAATATTCACCGTACAATGTTTCTAATGACTTCAGAAGATCTTCGAAGTCACTCTTCGAAGAATTCTTAAACGAAACGATCACCTCCTGCACTTTGCCTTTGTATACTTTCAGCTCGACTTCGCCGGTGTAGGTTTTTACACTGACCTTGTCTTTCGCCAGGTACAGCTTCGAATCAACATTCTCGAGCGTCTTCGTCGGCTTCACTTTGTCTTTGTACAACGAAACACTATCGCCTATCTTGAATTCCTTAAAGCCTCCCTTCTTGTCCAGCTCTTCAACCGACTGTCCCGAAGCCGTTGCGTAAACGACTAAACCAAGAATCACACCGATCACTCTCATTTTTTTATTTTTTAATGACAACATAAATCTACTAAATGACATGCTCACCCCAAATACAGCAGTGTCGCAGTTTCCTCCTTCGAGAGGCCGTACAATTTCCGTCCACTACCGGCTTTGTTCCATTTTTCGCGGAAGCTTCCCTCCTGCCAGTCCGATAAAATGACCGGATGAATGTAAGAGGAAACGCACACGGCGGGTGTGTTTCCCAGATCCGAAGCCACCGTCCTGATCACTTCACGCGTGACCTTCTTGCGGGCGGTAGCAGTATTGGGATCATGCTGCTTCGAAAGACGAAAAGCTGTCTTCCAGGTGGCAGCCCATGTCCGAAAGTCCTTCGCTGTAACGCGCTTATCCTCCGAGGTGATCGTATCGAGGTACTCGTTGATATGGTAGGACTTGATGTCGAAATAATTGCCGTTGCCATCTTCGTAGCCGAAGAGGTCTTCGCTCTTCTTCCCGTTTCCCATCTTCCCCGAGTCGGCGATCAGCATCGCAAGCTCATCCTCCCATATCCTTCTCTTCCAGAGCTTTCCCGACTTTCCGACAAACTCGAAGATAGCGTCGAGCTTTCCTTCCGCGTTCCTGGAACGGTCGATGGTCATGTGACCTTTCTTGAGCGTCGTTAGTCCGTAAGATTTGTTCTGCTTGGCGTATTCATCGTTCCCCACGCGAAAGTGGTAGAGGTCGATCAACTTGACGATGAGCGCCACCACTTTGTCCTTCGGCATTCCCTCCAGCCTCAGGTCGGCTTCCACTTTCTTGCGGATCGAAGGTAGCTCGCGGGCGAAGTGAGTCATGCCGTCGAACTTCTCTTCGGCCCTGGCTTTTGTCCAGTCTGCGTGGTAACGGTATTGAAGACGACCCTTGACGTCCTTCCCGGTGGCCTGTAGATGCGCGTCCGGGTCCGGTGAGATCCAGACGTCCTCCCATGCGGGAGGCAGTACCAGCTTATTGCACCTGTCTCTTATTTTGGCGCTGGTGATGCGTTTGCCTTTGGGATCGAAGTAGTCCCATACAAGGGGTTGGCCGTTGCGATTCTGACGCTTCCGGGTAATGCCTTTTCCGTCCATTCAGACCAAAATAAGAAATCCGGAACGGAAATAAGAAATCGCTCACGGATCGCACAGATCGCAGGGATCATTTTTTGCTTTTTATCCGTGTGATCCGTGCGATCTGTGAGAGCCCTTCCGGGTTTTAATTCCACCCACCCCCTAATGCCTGGTACACATTCACCATGGCATTCATCTGCTGCTTCCTGGTCTCTATAAGCTCCATCCTCGACTCCAGGGCATCGCGCTGTGTGAGCAGCACCTCCATGTAGTCGGCGCGGGCCGACCGGAAGAGGTTGTTCGATATGGTGATCGAAGCCGTAAGCGCCTCAACTTCCTGTGTCTTGAGATCGAAGCTTTTTTCGAGATTGCTGATCATCGACAACTGGTTGGCCACCTCGACGTAGGCATTCAACAGTGTACGTTCGTAATTGTACGCAGCCTGCACTTGTTTTGCACTCGCACTGTAATACATCGCCTTGATCGCATTCCGGTTGATGAGCGGAGCCGTCAGGTCGCCGGCGAGACTGTAAAGCATTGCGCCGGGCCTCTGGATAAGGTACATAGCATTGAAGGCATTCAGTCCTACACCCGCCGCAATACCAAGCGAAGGATAGAAGTTCTTCTTCGCAACTTTCACATCCAACCGTGCAGCCATCAAACCTAGTTCAGCCTGACGTACATCGGGTCGGTTCTCCAGCACCTGTGATGGAATACCGGCATACATCTTTTCAGGAACCAGGTCTTTGAAACCTTGAGAGTCCCTGGCGATCGTTTGCGGGAATCGTCCAACCAGGAAGTTGATATGGTTTTCCGTTTCAACGATCCTCTGCTGAATTCCATACTGAAGAGCTTTCGTATGAGCCACCTGTGCTTCGAACCTACGCACGGCAAGTTCCGTCACCCTCGTTGCCTCCTTCTGCAACTTCACGATCGTTAGCGCATTGCTCTGAATATCGATGTTCTGTTTCAGTATGTCGAGCTGGTTGTCGAGCGCCAGCAGTTCATAATATGAGTTGGCGATCTCGGCGATAAGCTGCGTTTTCAGGAAATTCCTTCCTTCGATCGACGCCAGGTATCGCGACACAGCCGCGTCCTTCGCATTATGCAGTTTGTTCCAGACGTCAACCTCCCACGTGGCGAACGCGCCCACCATGAAATCAGTGTACGGGTCGGGCATCTTTTTACCGGGTTCTATGTCGGTATTCGTTTCAACAGCACCCCAACGGGTGTAACGTGCGGGTTTCTCCACCGCCGCAGCTCCTTCGAGGCGAACAAATGGAAGATACTCTCCTTTTCTTGCACGAATCTCGTTACGCGACACCTGTATCTCCTGCGCCACGATGTTCAACTCCTGGTTATTACCAAGGGCTGTATTGATAAGTGCATTGAGATGCGGATCCGTAAAGAAATCGCTCCAACGCACACGGGCAGTGTTAGTTGTGTCCTGTGAGTTAGTTACATAGCTATCCGGTGTTGACTTATTCGCGGTCTTATCCACTACGCTGGGAACACACGATGCGAAGGTGAGGGCGATAAATGCAGCCACCACGATGTTCCGCACGTCATTGCCCGACCTGGTCCGGCAATCCCGTTTTTCATTGCTACGCATTGATTTCAACAGTTTGGGGTACTTCATGTTGAACTCCGTTCCTATGAGCGAGCTCCTCTGTCAGCGGTTCTTCATCTTCATCCTTGATCAGTTGACGACCATCTGCCAGGCTGGCGAATATAAAGTATAAGCCGGGGATAACGATCACACCGAAAATTGTCCCGAACAACATCCCGCCAAGGGCTGATGTTCCGATGGTACGATTACCGATCGCACCCGCACCTGACGCAATCATCAGCGGTATCAAACCGGCAACGAACGCAAACGAGGTCATAAGGATCGGGCGGAAACGCACCTTGGCTCCTTCAATAGCCGCATCCAGGATAGACGCTCCCTGCTGTCGCTTCTGGACTGCAAACTCCACGATCAACACGGCGTTCTTACCCAACAGACCAATAAGCATGATCAATCCGATCTGCGCATAGATGTTGTTTTCGAGTCCCATCACCTTGAGCAAGAGGAACGATCCGAACACACCGACAGGAAGTGAGAACACCACGGCCAGTGGTATGATGAAGCTCTCATACTGTGCCGCCAGCACGAGATATACGAAGGCCAACACGATGATGAACACATAAAGAGCCTCATTTCCACGGATGGACTCGTCGTACGACAAGCCTTCGAAGGCGATGTCATATCCCCTCGGCAAACTCGTCGCAACTTCGCGTATAGCTTTGATCGCATCCGCCGTCGTGTATCCTTTAGCGGGCAGACCCTGGATAGCAGCCGAGTTGTACAAATTGAAACGAGTGATCTCGTTCGGGCCCTGGCCTTTTTTTAATTTCATGAATGCCGAGTAAGGCACCATTTCACCATGGTCGTTTTTAATGAATAGATTCAACATGTCTGACGGAAGCCTTCTGAATTTCGGATCGGACTGAACATACACCTTAAAGAACATATTGAACTTGATAAAGCCCTGTTCATAGGTACTACCAATCAATATGTTGAGGTTGTCCATTGCCTTTCCGATAGACACTCCTTTTTGCATCGCCAGGTTGGGGTCGATCTCCAATTCGTACTGCGGATAGTTCGCAGCGAAAAAGGTGAACAAGCCCGTGACCTCCTTGCGTTTCCCGAGTTTATCCAGGAAGTCTTTTTGAATCATGTCGAACTCCTGGTAATCGGTATCCCTGGTCTTGTCGAGCAAGCGCATGGAGAAACCACCTGCTGTACCGAAGCCGGGGATTGCCGGTGGTTCGAAGAATTCAACGATAGCCCCCATGCCTTTCGATTTCTCTTCGAGCTCTTCCATGATCTCCTTCACCGTCTGGTGGCGTTCCGACCAGTTCTTAAGGTTGATCAAACAAGTTCCCGCGTTCGATCCGCGTCCTTCTGTCATGATCTCATAACCCGCCAGCGACGACACAGATTCAACACCTTCGATCTCTTCGCAGATCTTCTGAAGACGTTGAGAAACTTCGTTAGTTTTTTCAAGTGTCGATCCGGGAGGTGTCTGAATGATGGCGTAGATCGTACCCTGGTCTTCGTTAGGAATAAAGCCTGAAGGCACTACGCTACTTTCGTACCAGATCCCCACACAAAACACGGCCAAAACACCGTACGTCACTACTCTTCGGTTGACGATCAGTTTCAGCAGTCCTACATATCGTCCTGTAATCTTATCGAAGCCCCTGTTAAAGCCGTCGAGCGACCGGCTGAGGATATTTCTCCGCTTGGGTTTGCCGTGCTGGTTTTTAAGGATGATCGCGCACAGTACCGGTGTAAGCGTCAGCGCTACCAGGGCAGAGATCACAATTGAGCTCGCCATGGTGATAGAGAACTGACGATAGAATATTCCCACAGGACCAGTCATGAAAGAGATCGGTATGAACACCGACACCATGACCATAGTGATCGCGATGATCGCACCGCTGATCTCTCCCAACACCTTCTTCACCGCACTGAAAGGAGTGATGTGCGGGTCCGATTCAAATTTCGCGTGTACCGCTTCCACCACCACGATCGCATCGTCCACCACAATACCGATCGCCAACACAAGAGCGAACAGGGTTACGAGGTTGATCGATAATCCAAAAAACTGGATAACGAAAAATGCACCGATCAGTGAAACTGGCACGGCGAGAATTGGAATAAGTGTCGAGCGAATGTCGCCGAGGAAGATGAACACAACAAGCGCAACGAGTATGAATGCATCGCGCAACGTGTGAAGCACCTGTTCAATCGAAGCGTCGAGGAATTGCGAAACGTCGTAACTGATCTTGTAGTCCATTCCGGGCGGGAAGGATTCTTTCATTACCTCGAGTTTTTTTTTCACCTCTTCGATTACATCGCTGGCGTTACTACCGTAGTTTTGCTTCAAGACAATGGCGGCCGATGGATGCCCGTCGAGGTTGGAATAGATATCGAAAAATTCGCTACCTAATTCAACAGTCGCGATGTCTCTTAAATGAATGCTTTCTCCGTTCGTGTTGGCCCGGATAATGATGCCCTCGTATTCTTCCGCTTTGTTAAACCTTCCTTTATATGTTAGCACATATTCAAGCGACTGCGCGGCGATACCAGAGCTCTGGCCGATACGCCCCGGACGCCCAAGGATACTTTGCTCGCTGATCGCCGTCATAACGTCTTCCACGGCGATGCTATAAGCACGCATGCGCTCAGGGTTCAGCCAAATGCGCATCGCGTATCGGCGGCTACCCAATATCTGCGCTCTCGCTACACCCTTGGTTCTTTGGATCTCCTGGATCATTTCCACCGTGGCGTAGTTGAAAAGGAATTTTTCATCCATGCTCTTGTCAGTCGAGTAGAGGTTAACGTACATCAACATACTTGGCTGGATAGGCGTGATGATTACACCTTCTCGTTGAACGAGTTCGGGGAGTAGCGGCATTACCTGGTCCACCCTCGTCTTGACTCGAATAACGGCATCGTTTGGATCGGTCCCCGGCTCAAAGATGATACGTAGTGTTGCTTCACCGGCACTGGTTGCGTCGGTTGAGATATAACGCATGTCCTGTACACCGTTGATCGCTTGCTCGAGGATGATGAGGGTAGACTTCACCAACACATCGGCGCTTGATCCGGGGTATGCGATAAATATATTGACAGTTGTAGGAGCAATATCCGGAAACTGGGAGATCGGCAATTTTTTGATGGCCAGCATCCCTACAAAAACTATCATAATCGATATGACAAAGGCGAATACCGGCCTCTTTATGAATTTAGCAAACATGGGATTCTACTTTATGGTGGTTCGATTACTCAGCGTACAACTCAAGGTGAGAGATCACGGAATCCGCCTTGACGACGTGATACGCTATCTTTTGATTTTCGCGAACCTGGCGCAGACCTTCCAGCAGGATCTTGTCGCCTTCTTCCAGGCCGCTATCGACAACAAATATGTGCGGCAATTCCGCGCCGATCTTGATCTCTCTCGATTTCACAACGCCTTCTTTATCTACGATGAACACATATTTTTTCTCCAGTACTTCGAACGTTGACTTCTGCGGGATGAGCAGTGCATTCCTGAGCGGTCGCATTACCTGGATGTTTCCGGTCTCACCATGGCGCAACAGTGCTTTAGGATTAGGGAAGGTTGCCCTGAATGCGATGTTACCCGTTTCGTTGTTGAAGTCTGCTTCGATAGTTTCAACCCGACCATCGTAATTGAACATCTGGTCATTCGCCATCCGGAGTTTCACATTCATTACACTGTCTTTGTTGGCGATAGCCACCTTATAATTGAGATACTCTGCCTCGGGTACGTTGAAGTAAACCCACATCTTACTGTTGTCGGAAAGAACAGTGAGCAGGTCGCCTTCGTCCAAAAGACTTCCTTGCCGCACATGAAAGCGGTCCATCAATCCATTGAAGGGTGCACGGATCTCAGTGAACCCGAGGTGGACTTTTGCCAGCGAGAGCTCTGCCTTTGCTTTGTCGAATTTGGCCCTCATCAATGCCAATTCATTCTTCGATACGACGTTGCTGTCGGCGAGCGCCTGGGTATTCTGAAATTCTATCTCGGCGAAGTTTGCTTCAGCCTGCGCTTTCTGCATCTCTGCTTTATATAACAGGGGCATGATCTGAAACATCAGCTGTCCTTCTTTGACAAACCGGCCCTCATCGACATAGATCTGCTGCAGGTAGCCTCTTTCGAGCGCTCTTAATTCAATGTGCTGGATTGAACGGATCTGACAAACATATTCACGGGTAGTGAGCGTGTCTTTTCTTATTGGACTGGTGACCAGAAACTCGGTCTCTTCGGTTTCCTTTTCTTTTTCCGATCCACAGCTTGAGTTCATCAACATGAAACTCAACCCAATGAATACGAGAAGTAATTTAAAATTATTTTGATTTTTCACAGACAGGTTTTTTGAATTGAATAATAAGGTGTACACAGATACACCCTTGCATCCGATATCAAGAGATCGGGAAGATCAGACGCAATTGTTATAGACGGAATACCTTTAGTGTAAGATATAATCGCCGGGACGAGCTACTAACAAATTTGGTGCTAATACCCGTTCGTTCTTCTTTGATAGCGACGAAAGAATCGCCGACAGGAAGGTTATAAAAAAAAGCAGTAAAGTCTCTACTGCTTTCGATTCGTTTCTTTAAGGACTGAAGCTCGTTCTCATCCTCTTCTTCTCTTGCTTCCCGTGCATCAAACGCGATGAACTTTGTCTGTTGGTGCGTTGATGATCTGTTGAACGCAGCCAGGCTAATGTGCCCGGCACTGGCGTATGCCGGGTGAGAATGTCCAACTCCCAGCACCAGCACGCAGATCGATAAGAAAGAAATAAGAACAACCTTATTCATTGGCCGCAAATGTATACATTCAATAAGGGTTGTATACGGGCCTGGCCATTACTATCGCCTTAATTCGGCATTAAAACGGAATAAAATATCCGTTAATTTAGCGTAACCGTAAATTGCAAACGTATGTCGTTGAACAAAGGGCTGAGTAAACTCGCGGTGATCATCGTCGTACTACTGACGGGATGCCGGCCCGACGGGAATCCCGGCAGTACCAACAACGGGTACCCCATCACTCCGATCGACATTACGCACGTAACACTCACCGACAGCTTTTGGCTGCCAAGGATAAAGCTGATCCAGGACACCACCATCAGACACGCTTTCGAAAAGTGCGAGTCCGAAGGACGCATGGAGAATTTCTTCATTGCGGGCAAAAAAAAGACCGGCACCACGAAAGGCCAAATGCCCTTCGACGACACGGACCTGTACAAAACGATCGAAGGCGCATCGTATTCGCTTATCAGCCGTCCCAATCCTGTGCTCGAAACGTACCTCGATTCGATCATCTCTATTATTAAGGTCGGACAAGAACCCGATGGATACCTGACCACCTGGTTTACCATTGACCGGACCAAGCCGCCCGCCGATTGGGTGAAACCCTCCACGGAAAGGTGGGAGAACGAGATCACCAGTCACGAGCTATACAACAGCGGCCACTTGTTCGAAGCCGCTGCGGCGCATTACCGTGCCACCGGCAAAAAGAACATGCTGGACATAGCGCTTAAGAATGCCGATCTCCTCGTTGCCAATTTCGGTCCCGGCAAACTGCAAAAGCCCCCGGGACATCAGATCGTGGAGACAGGACTTATTAAACTGTACGAGATCACAGGAAAGAAAGACTACCTCGTACTCTCAAAATACTTCGTCGACCTCCGCGGCGACAGCGCTACACATAAGCTCTATGGCGCCTACAACCAGGACCACGTGCCGGTAATCGACCAGGCAGAGGCCGTCGGACATGCCGTGAGGGCGGAGTACATGTACGCCGCGATGACCGACATCGCAGCTATTTACCACGACGACTCATATACCAAAGCGCTCGATAAGATCTGGGACAATGTCGTGAACAAGAAAACATACATTACAGGAGGCGTTGGAGCCAGACACGACGGAGAAGCATTCGGCGACAACTACGAACTACCGAACCTTAGCGCTTACAACGAAACCTGCGCTGCTATCGGAAGTGTCGCCTGGAATCAAAAGATGTTCATGCGCTCGGGTGATGTGAAGTATTACGATATCCTCGAACGCACCTTGTACAACGGACTCATCTCCGGTATCTCCACCGACGGTAAGCTTTTCTTCTACCCTAACCCGCTGGAATCGAACGGGAAGTTTCCATTCAACAAAGGGGCGTCTACGCGGCAGTCGTGGTTCGATTGCTCCTGTTGTCCAACGAACCTCGTCCGGTTCATCCCCTCGCTACCGGGATTGATCTACGCTTCACAGGGAGATACGTTGTATACAAACTTATTCGTGTCGAGTGAAGTCGCGTTCGAAAACAGATCGGCGAAAGTAAAACTGACGCAGCGGACCGGGTACCCGTGGAATGGCAATGTACAGTTAACGATAGACGGCGAGTCAACGGCAGATTTCACATTGAAGGTCCGTGTACCGGGTTGGGTCCGGAATGAAGTCATGCCGGGAGATCTTTACAGTTATGTAAATAGTACGAGTACCGTACCCTCGGTCGCGATCAATGGAACGAAGGAAGAAGCAATGATCTCCAATGGGTACATTACACTAACCCGCTCATGGAAACCGAACGACGTTGTTGAGGTGACATTCCCGATGGAAATCCGTGAAGTCAAAACAAACGGACCCGTGGACGACAACCGGAATAAAGTGGCATTCGAGCTGGGGCCGATGGTCTATTGTATGGAAGAAGCCGACAATGGAAAAGTAGAGAACTTCGTTATGCCCGCTGAAATTAAGCTGGAAGCAAAAACGCAAAGATTGCTGAATGAGGATGTGACTGTGCTTATCGGAAAAACGAAGCAACGTGAAGTAAAACTGATCCCTTATTATATATGGTCTAACCGTGGTGTGGGGGAAATGAAGGTCTGGATACCAAGGGGGAATGCACTTTAAACACAGAGGGCACATAGATGGTTGCGATCGGGCGCCGGCGTTTGCCTGTGCCCTCTGTGTTAGAAATGCATTTGCACATTGGCTCGCGCGCTCATAATCCGATATAATACATAAATTGAAATACGAACGTCTATGAAGAAAGAGATCAGGGTCCGTTGCTGGATCGATGTTGACAGCGAAAAGTTTTTTGGGTTGGGTCGTGTCGAGCTTCTCGATCACGTAGACAAGACCGGCTCTATTGCGAAGGCCGCAAAATCGATGGGCATGTCGTATAAGAAAGCATGGGAAATGGTGGAAGATCTGAACGCCAGGGGTAATAAGCCTTATGTCGTATCGCGGAAGGGCAAGAAAGGCGGTGGCGCGGAGCTGACCGGTACGGCTAAGAAAGTTCTTACGGCTTATGTCAAACTAAAAAAGGACCTGGATGCCGTTGCTAAAAAGCACGGCAATATCTTAAAGCTGGTGTGAGAACACGGCGTTAAAATGCAATTGACCCAGATCGTCGGAAATATTTCCGGAAAACACGCCCCATGAAAAAACGATACAAGTTTCTCATCGCCCTGGTGATACTGGTGATAGCTGCCTGGTTCTGGTTCACACGCGACACGCGCGAGATCAAAGTCCTGATCTTCTCCAAAACAGCTTCGTTTCGTCACGAATCCATTCCCGCCGGCATCGAGGCAATTCGCACCCTCGGCAAAACACATGGCTTCACCGTCGATACCACCGAGAACAGCGACGTTTTCAAAGAGAAGACCCTCAAGAATTACAACGTGATCGTGTTCCTGAATACAACCGGTGAAGTGTTGAACGACGCCCAGCAGCTCGAAATGAACCGGTGGGTACAAGCTGGCGGCGGCTTCGTGGGCATTCATGCCGCAGCCGACACCGAATACGAATGGCAATGGTATGGAGAGCTCGTTGGCGCGTACTTCAATGGTCATCCGAACGATCCCAACGTCCGGGATGCTGTCGTTAAAGTCATCGACAAGACTCACCTGTCGACCAAACATCTTCCCGAAACCTGGAGTCGTACCGACGAATGGTATAACTATAAAGACATCAAACCGGAGGTCAACATCCTCCTCAATCTCGATGAAACTTCGTACCAGGGCGGAACGAACGGGGAAAGTCACCCCATTGCATGGTATCGCGATTTCGACGGCGGAAGGTCGTGGTATACCGGGTTAGGTCACACCGACGAATGTTATACGGATGAAACTTTCCTGAATATGCTTTGGGGAGGAATTCAGTATGCTGCCGGTTCGGGCGTGGAAGTGGATTACAACAATGCGAAGGTAGCTCCCGAAGAGAACCGTTTTCAGAAAGTCGTTCTCGATTTCAATCTGAACGAGCCGATGGAGCTCGACATGCTGCCCAACGAAGACATCCTGTTCATTGAACGGCGCGGCGGCATGAAGCTCTTCAAGAAATCGGAAAACAAGACACGGCTCGTTACAACGTTCCCTGTTTTCAATGAGCTGGAAGACGGATTGCTTGGCATGGCGATCGATCCCGCATACGAAAAAAATCATTGGATCTATCTCTACTATTCTCCCGTGGGCAAAGAAGCCGTTCAACGTTTGTCGCGCTTCGTGTTCGCCGGCGATTCGCTGGAAAGGTCGAGTGAAAAAATCCTGTTGACCGTACCGACACAGCGCCAGGAGTGTTGCCACTCCGCGGGATCCGTCGAGTTTGGTCCTGATCGCCTGCTCTATCTTTCCGTGGGCGACAATACAAGTCCGCGCGCCACGGGTTACGGACCGATCGATGAAGCGCCGGGTCGTTCCGCCTGGGATGCCCAGAAATCATCCGGTAATACGAACGATCTCAGGGGAAAGATCCTCCGCATCAAGCCCGAAGATGATGGAACATATTCCATTCCCGACGGCAACCTGTTCGACGATCCTGCAAAAGGAAAACCCGAGATCTTCGTGATGGGCGTACGCAACCCTTTCAGGATCTCAGTGGACCAGAAGAATGGATTTCTGTACTGGGGTGACGTCGGCCCTGACGCGGGCAAAGACAGTGTCGGCTTTGGATCACGTGGTTATGATGAAGTGAACCAGGCACGTAAGGCCGGTAATTTCGGATGGCCATATTTCATCGGCAACAACCAGCCGTACAACGAATACGATTATGCCGCGAATAAGTCCGGCGCACTGTTCGATCCTAAGAAACCGCAGAACAACTCTCCCAATAATACGGGATCAAAAGACCTTCCCGAGGCCACTCCACCAATGATCTATTATCCTTACGCTACATCTACTGACTTCCCGGCTGTCGGGGAAGGCGGACGCAACGCGATGGCGGGCCCGGTATTCTATATCGACCGGTTCCCGGATAGTGAAAAACGATTCCCTGTATACTACGACAAGAAACTTTTCACGTACGACTGGATGCGTGGATGGGTGATGGCCGTTACCCTCGACGAGAGCGGAAACTTTGTGAGAATGGAAAAATTCCTGCCCACCATGCTTTTCAATAATCTTGTCGACGTGGTGTTTGGGCCTTCCGGCGATATGTATGCGCTGGAATACGGTACGAACTGGTTTGCACAGAATATGGATGCGAGGTTGATCCACATCACCTACTCGTCGGCCAACCGGGTGCCGGTCGCGGCGATCACGGCCGACAAGACGATCGGTAAGACTCCGTTCTCTATCCAGTTCAGCTCCGAGGACTCGAAAGATTTCGACGGCGACGATCTGATCTATGCATGGACGTTCGGTAACGGCGAGAAGTCGTCCGATAAAAATCCTAAGTATGAGTTCAGGAAGCCCGGAGAATACCAGGTGTCGCTGACGGTGACTGACCCTTCGGGTGAGACCGCTACCCACAATGTGTCGGTGGTCGCCGGTAACGACCTGCCTGAGGTCAAGCTGACTTTCAAAGGCAACTCGAGGTTCTATTGGGATAAGACCAACTTCGAATACAATGTTGAAGTGACCGATTCCGAAGACGGAAGCATCGGCAAGGGCATCGATCCCTCCGCCATCACATTCACCGGCGATTACCTGGAACGTGGTCACGATGTGACGGAGATCATGCAGGGTCACCAGGCAAACATGGAGGCTTCGGCACACCTGGTCGGTAAAGCGCTCATGGAAAGCTCCGATTGCAAAGCATGTCACAATATCACAGAGAAGTCAGTCGGCCCTTCGATGAAAGACATTGCTGACAAGTATGCCGGGAACGAAGCCTCTGTGAAGACACTCGTCGGGAAAGTGATCAAAGGAGGGTCTGGCGTCTGGGGCGACCTGATGATGTCGCCGCACCCGCAGCTGACGAATGAAGAAGCGGGGAAGATGGTGCGGTACATGCTATCGTTGAACGCGAAGAGCGTAGCTCCAGGTCTGCCCTACAAAGGAACGTTTGCGCTCAATCAGCATAAGCCGGCACAAAAGGAAGGCACTTACATCTTCACGGCTTCGTATACAGACAAGGGTGCGAATGGCATCAAGCCATTGACGGCCACCAGGGTGGTCACACTCTCCTACCCGATGATCGGTGCGGAGAAGTTCAAGGAGAAAAAGAAAGCGATGACCTTCCTGGTGACGAAAGAAGTATGGAAGGACATCGAGAACGAGATGACGATTGTCCTTCCGAGCGACCAGGGGTTACTTCGATACGGCGACATAGATCTGACGGACGTGGCACAGATCAAATTTGGCGTTGCCGTGGCACCTACTTACTTTTCGGGTGGAACGCTGGAGGTGCTGATCGATAACGAAAACGGAACGCCTGTCGCTAAAGGCGAGCTGGAAGTAGGATTGACCGATCTTGGTTTCAAGGAGTTCACTGTTGACATCGCTCCTACGCAGGGAATTCACGACCTTGTACTAAAATTCAAATGCAAAGATTCAAGTAAGATCTTCGCGGGTCTTGCGACAATCGAATTCCTCAAAAAGAAATAACGTATGAACCGGTTTTTGAAAATTGCTCTCTGGATCGTCGGACCTCTCGTACTGCTCCTCGCCCTTTTGATGTGGGGTTTCATGTACAAGATCCAGAACGGGTTTCCGGTGTCTTATGAAACTGAGCCGCCGGCAATCGACTTCCCGGAAGGCAAAAGGGCCGTACTCTTGTTTTCGAAGTCGACCGGGTTTCGCCACGACGAATCGATCGATGCAGGCAAGAAGGTTATTGCAGCGCTCGCTTCAAAAAACGACTGGTTCCTTTACGACACGGAAGAAGGCGGAGCATTCGGGCCGGAACAGCTGTCGAAGTTTGACGTGGTGATCTTCAACAACTCGACCGGTCGCGTGTTGAACGACGAACAACAGAAGGCGCTCGAAGATTATGTAGAGCAAGGGGGAAGTCTTGTAGGTATTCACGGCTCCGGTGATAATTCACATCATTGGGACTGGTATGTAGATAATCTTGTAGGGGCAGAGTTCTCGCATCATGCGATCGACCCGCATCTCCAGGCTGCCGACGTGATTCTCAATCCCGTTCCTGACAGTACGATCGTTGAAGGGTTGCCCGGGAAATGGGCTAACACGGATGAGTGGTATGTCTTCATTGAAAATCCCCGCGAAAAAGGCTTTAACATTCTTTATTCGATCGATGGCGACAAGATCATCGCGAATGGGAACTTTTTATGGATGTCGGGTAAAGATTTCGGGATGGGAAAAGATCATCCGGTAGCGTGGTATAAGCAGACCGGCAAAGGCCGTACTTTCTATACGTCGATGGGTCACGATGCATCCGTGTGGAAACATGACGCGTTCGTGAAGCTGATCGAGAATGCAGTGAAATAACGTACCGAATATCACGGGATTGCCGGACATCGCCCGAAGTCGTACTTTCCCCTGTGGTCCATCAGCTAAACATATTCCTGCTGGCTTTCGGAGCGCTGCAGGGCGCACTCCTGAGTTTCTTCCTGCTCCGCAAGAAAGAAAAAGACGTTTCGAAAGGCGCCTTCGTTGTCTTTCTTCTGGTGATCGGCCTTCAACTGACATTTAAGGTCGTTGCCAAGGGCTGGCTTATTCACAATGTGAACTTGCTCTACTGGCTCTCATACAGTCTCCCGCTTCTCATCGGACCTTCGATCTACCTTTTCATCCGCTCCAGGGAACGCGATACGGCATTGAAAGCAACAGACTTGCTCCACGTCATTCCCTTCGTGGTCTATTTCGTTCACATATTGATCGGTGAACTCTTCAACGTATACTTTATCCGCCTGTATACCTTCTATACGCAATTCCTATCGCTGTTTGCTTATGGATTCGCGAGCTGGATGATCGTCAGGAAATCAGACACGCGTGGCTTAAAAGATTTCATACTGCTGGTGGTTATCTGTGAGACGGTCATTCTCATCACGATCATATTGATGGTCCGTAATATCCGGACGTTCCCGGATGTCAGGTGGTTGTTTGTAACGTTGACGCTTCTGATCTACTGGATCAGCTATAAGGTCATGACCCAACCGGCATTGTTTGCACAGAAAGAAAGAACCGTTGCGTTGAAACCGGAAACGGTTGTAAAGTATGCCCATTCCGGATTGAAAACGGAACATGCCGACCGGATCGAATCGCTGCTTCGGGATGCCATTTACAAGCAACAGGTTTTCCTCGAGTCTTCGGTTACCATCGACACGATGTCGGTCCGGCTCAAAGTACCAAAGCATCACCTGTCGCGGGTGATCAACGAACGGTTCAGGAAAACATTCAATGAGCTGGTCCACGACTGGCGTCTCGGTGAGGCCCGTTCGCGGTTGACAGACCCGAAGTACCGTAAGCTTACCATTTCCACGATTGCCCTTGACTGCGGGTTCAACTCGGTACCGGGTTTCAACACCATGTTCAGGCGGAAATACCAGTCGACACCCTCGGCTTACAGGCAACTCTATTATAATAGAGAGATGACCGCCTAAAAAGCCTGAAAATCTCTTTTTCCCTTGTCGGGAGAAAAGAAATCGCTAAACCGTCTTCGTTAGTTGTGAGAAAAATCACCTTTCTCATGAAACTGACATTCATTTTTTCTCTGCTGCTGGTCAGCCTGACGCTGAACGCACAGTCGTCCGACACTTCACCGTTCAATCCCAATCATTGGGGTGTGGTCCTGGAGGATCCGAACATCAAAAATGTAACTGTGAGGACAGACATTCCCTATCTCAAGGACGATAAAGGCGATCTGCGCATCGACATGTACGTGCCTCCGAAACTGAAGGCCGGTGAAAAACGGCCGGCGGTTGTATTCATAAACAGTTTTACGGATACGCGAATGAGATCCTCGGAAGTGTACAAGACGTGGGGCAAACTTGTAGCGGCCAACGGATTCGTCGGCATAACGATGGATGGCGACCCCGACAGGGGATCGTACGACGCGCTCTTTAAATTTCTCGGCACGATAGCGGAAGTGGATGGTAATCAAATCGGCACCTATGCCGCTTCCGCCCACGGTCGTGGAGCCTTCCGATACCTGATGAGTGCGCAGGCTCACCCGGGGATCAAAGCTGCAGCAATATTTTATAGTGAACCGCCGCCCATGCCCTACCGACGGGATCTGCCGGTGCATTTCATTGTGTCTGAGCTCGATGCGCGGAATATGAATTATTCCACGTTATGGTCGAACGTGCTTGAAAGTAAATCACCGTGGACGATCACGATGGGTGCAGGAATGCCGCACGCTTTCGATATTTTCTCGGACACCGATGCATCGAAGCGGTTGATACTGGAAGCCCTTGCGTTCTGGAAGACGCATCTTTACAGCGTACCTGCATCTTCCTCGAAGCCGTCGCCCGAGCGGGAGATCGTGGCCAGCGGCTACTCGGGCGACTTTGGAAAAATCGTGACGTTGATGCGCGAATGGGAAAAGAACAATCCCGGCAGCAAGGACGTGGCTGCGTACAAAATGCTCGGTAACGCCCTGATGAAAACCGGGGAATACCAGGAAGCGGAAGAAGTCTATTTGAAAGTGCTTTCCCTGGAGCCCGGCGATCGCGGATCGAAGCTGAATATGGTCATCATCTCTCATGGTGTGGGTAAACCGAACGAAGCTGCGAGATACCTGGCGGAGTATGAGAAAGGCAACACACCGGAAGGATTTACTTACGGCTACGTTGCGCGTCACCTAATGGGATTACGGAGTACAATCGACCTCATCCCCTACCTCGAGCGGGCTGCGGAGCTGGGCGGTCATCCAACGGACTATTATAATCTCGGTTGCCTGTATGCATTGAAGGGTGAGAAAGAAAAAGCATTTACAAACCTGTTCAAAGCTGTTGAAAAGGGATTCAATACCAGGAAAGACTACGAGGAAGATGAGGACCTGGCAGCATTGAGAAGTGATAAGAGATGGATTGAGCTGGAGGGCAAGCTGCGTTAAAAAAGATCATCCTCTACCTAAGTTTATTCCTACAAAAAGATATTATTAAATACTTTTTCCTACATTTGGATAAAACTCATCCAAATGAAGAAGTACCAGCTCGGCGAATTTGAAGAACTCGTCATGATCGTCATTGCCATCCTGAACAACAACGCCTACAGCGTCGCCATCAAGGATGAGATCGAATCGCGGATGACACGAACCGTGAGCATGGGCGCCCTTCATACTGCCCTAAGGCGCATGGAAGACAAGGGGTACCTCCGGTCGTTCTCCGGGGAGGTCACCGAAGACCGCGCCGGCCGCCCCAGGCAATACTTCGAGATCACGGCTATGGGTAAAAAAGCCCTTCAGTACACCAAAGCAACCCGCGACGAGCTTTGGAAGTCCATACCAAAAACCGTCTTTCAGTCGAACATGGTCGTTGCATGAAAAACAACCCCTCTCCTCCCCGCTTATTCGTCCGCTTCTTCCGGTGGTATTGCCACCCGAAGGTCATTGGATATATCGAAGGCGACCTGATGGAAGTCTACCAAAGACGATACAGGGAGTCGGGCAAACGTTTCGCTGATCTTCGTTTTGCACTCGACGTGATCTTTCTTCTCCGGCCGGCGATCGTCAGACCAGTCGGCAATTCGCAACCATTAAATACCTACGACATGTACAGCAATTACTTAAAAATAGCCTTCAGAAATCTTTTGAAGCATAAAGGCTACTCCACAATCAACATTCTGGGCCTTGCCCTCGGCATGTCGGTCGCGCTGCTCATCGGACTCTGGGTAAAGTTCCAGGCAAGTTTCAATGACTTTCATGTCAATGGCGACAATATCTCGATCGTTATGAAGCGAACGTTCTTCAATAACACGAAGGGCACGCAGACAGGCGTTATGCTTCCGTTGTACGATGAGCTGAAAGCACACTATCCGGAGGTAAAATTCGCTACCCGTTTGGATTGGGGTGATCATAATGCGCTCGTGGCCGGCGACACGCGTATCAGCAAGCGAGGACATTTCGCCGACCCGGACTTCCTTCACATGTTCACCTTCCCCCTTGTCAAAGGTGACATCAAGACGGCACTGAAAGACCCGTACTCTATCGTTGTCACGGAATCACTCGCCGTCGCGTTATTCGGCGACCAGGATCCAATGGGCAAAATGGTGACATTGAATAAAAATCAGGTCGTCGTGACGGGCGTCCTGAAGGACGTTCCTCCGAATTCTACCCTCCAGTTCGATTTTCTTGCTCCATATGAATTGCGTGTGCTGACCGTCGACTGGATCAGGGAAGCCAGGGACGAATGGGGCAACAACTTCCTTCAGACATACGTAATGCTCAACGATGGAGTGACGCCTGAACAATTTTCAGCCCGAATCGAACACTTGCTCCAGGAAAAGCAGAATGATAAAGATGAAGCCGCCTTCTTCGTGCATCCCCTCTCCCGCATGCATCTGCACGGTGGATTTAAAGACTGGGTAAACACCGGAGGAGCCATCGAGCTGGTGCGTTTGTTTGCCATCATTGGGTTGCTTGTCCTCTCGATTGCCTGTATCAATTTTATTAATCTCAGCACTGCGAGGTCAGAAAAGCGGGCCAGGGAAGTCGGCGTTCGGAAAGCGGTAGGATCCTACCGCAGGCAACTGATCGGGCAGTTCTTAAGTGAATCGATGCTTACAACGTTCATCGCTTTTCTTATCTCTTTGTTAATCGTGAGGTTGTCGCTGCCATTGATGTACTCGATCGGGTTCGAATATATTTCTCTCGACATAACCGACTTCAAACTGATGGGCATTGCGATAGCGGCATGTATTGTAACCGGCCTTCTCGCGGGATGGTATCCCGCTCTTTACCTTTCGGGAATAAAAGCAGTCACTGTCTTGAAAGGAGGTTTCCGCGGGGGGAATGCCGCCAACCTGCCCCGCAAGGTTCTCGTGGTGTCGCAATTCACGTTTTCCATCGCGTTGATCATCGCCACCATCGTAATCTTCCTGCAAATCGAGCACGCCCGGAACCGTTCCCTCGGTTACAATCCAAACCTGCTCATCAATACCTATTTCAACGAGGACCATATTAAACACTACGATGCGATGAAGGAGCAGTTGCTGGCGACGGGATATGTCGAAGCCGTCAGTCGTTCTACCAGCCCGATGACCGGAGTTTACAACGATTGGGGCGGCTTTACGTGGGAGGGTCTGGACCCTGCCAGTCACCCGGCATTTTCTGTGTTGATGGTGGACCATGATTATGAAAAAACCGCGCAGCTCACGATCAATAAAGGCAGGTTCTTTGACCGCGAACATGCTACGGATACCGTAGGTGTTGTACTCAATGAGGCCGCCGTGAAGCTGATCGGATTCCAGGACCCGGTCGGAAAGACAATGAAACATAACGATACCCGGCTGTTGATCATCGGCGTTGTTCAGGATATCGTTATGCAGAATCCTTTCCAGGAAGTAGCCCCTGCGGTGTACCTGTTGTGGCCGGGATCGGCGAACCAGGGTCTTATCAGGTTACGTGAAGGCGCCAACATTGAAAATGCGATCGCGGCAATCAAATCGGCCATCGAAAAGATCAATCCCGATTCGCCCTTTTCCTATCAGTTCACCGACGATGCATTTGCGGGGAAGTTTGTAAACGAAACCCGCCAGGGGAAGCTCGCCGCCATCTTTGCGGTACTGTCAATCCTCATCAGTTGCCTCGGATTGTTCGGCCTCGCGTCATTCATGGCCGAACGGCGCACGAAAGAGATCGGTATCAGAAAAGTTGTCGGTGCATCGATGTTCAACTTATGGAAGATGTTATCGAAGGATTTCGTGTTGCTGGTATTCATCGCCTGTATCGTGTCCATTCCTGCTTCTTACTTCCTGATGAACACGTGGCTGAATAGTTATGCGTACAGGACGGATATTCCGATATGGATTCCGTTAACGACGGGGATTGGTGCGTTGGTGATTACGTTGTTAACGGTAAGCTATCAGACGATCAAAGCGGCGAAGATGAACCCGGTGAGTAGTTTGAGGTCTGAATGATTTTGATGTACCATCAGCAACTCGGTACAGCGGCTCAAATCGTACAGTGTACATCGTAAATCGTACATCCTTATTTCACCCCAAACAACAACCCTATCCATTTCAATCTTCTGATAACAAATTCGAAAGTCAAAAAACACCCCGCTCCCGTTATCACCAGCAACGCCACGAACTTCAATGAAACCGGGATGTCGAGCGGGAACAACCACAGTCCACCCAGATACAGGAAGATCATATGAAGTATGTAAACCGGGTACGCCGCCTTACTCAGGTAGCTGAGCGCCTTGCCCCCATGATTGAGATACTTGTATCCAAAAGCGAGGAGCGAGAATATCCAGCAGTCGGATTCCGTTACCAGCAGGACATACGGCACCTTGAGATGGAAATAAGTGATCCTGGCAATAAACAGCACGACCGCTATCGCCACAAACGCCCATCTGCCCTTCACGATCATCTTTAAAAAACCTTCACCACTCAGCACAAAACAAAATCCAAACAAGAACGCCAGCAGACCCAGCGCCCACCCGTGCCACGTCATGGCGTAGAGCTCATAGGGATTCGGTTTGAGGATCATCGCTTCAAGTGTAAAACATCCGATCACCAATAAGAGTCCAAGCGGATGACTGAAAACTTTCCTGGTCCATAGCACAACCTTTCCGCCTTCGTTGTGCTTCAGGTAAAAGAATAACGGCGAGAGGACCAGCACATACACGAAGATATTCCTGAGAAACCATAAATGGCCCGGGTCCGGACTGTAAACCAGGGCCATGTTATAGTAATATCTCCAGATGAGCACATGTATCGGTACGATCACAAAGACACCGAAGATGAACGGTACCAGTATCCTCATCGCGCGCTCGGTGATGAGCTCCTTCCAGTTTCTCCTTTGCAAGGCAAAGTATACTCCCATACCCGATACAAAGAACAGCAGCGGTATCCTCCAGATGTTGAGCATCGACATCGGCGCCCACAGGGCAGTCCAGGATTCCTTGTTGGTCGGGAAGCCGATCATCACGCCCCAGGGCTGAAATGCGATGGCCACATGGTAGATCAACAGCAGGCCGATGGCGATGACTCTAAGCCAGTCGATATCGAATCTTCTTTCATTCATGCTACTTCAGCATTTCAGCGATCTCTGGCCTTGTCTTTTCGATGTGAGCATAGTCGAGCTTCAATCCCATCGGGCCAAGTATGTTGCCCATCATGTCATAAGCGTCTTTTACGTCCTTGAAGGGAACAGATACCGATTCGTAAGCAGTTGCATTAAACTTGTTGCGCAAGCTCTTGTCGGCGCCTTTCTCCAGCAACATGGCTACGATATCCTTGTGACAAAAGAATGCTGCCGTGTGAAGCGCCGTCGAGCCGTCATTGTTCTGAAAGTTTACATCGGCGCCGGCGTCTAATAAGATCTTCGCAGCTTCGGGCTTACCGAACACGGATGCGGAGATCAACGGGCTCGATCCGCCAAAGGGATCTTTTTCGTTGATGTTCGTTCCGGCAGCGATGTGTTGTTTAAGCGCCTCCAGGTTGTCGGTCACCACCGCAGTGTGGATATCGACTTCGGGGGTTTTCGTTGTGCTTGCTGAGGATGACTCTTCAGTCTTGTTTCCTCCGCAACTGATCAGGACGATGATGATACCCAGAACACAAAGGAGCCTGATGGAAAAGGTGACAGTTTTCATTTTTTTGACGTCGAAGGGTTTGTGTTTCGACGGTGTAAAGAACGGGTGGGTGCACGGGGCCGGTGAATCAGCCTTGCGGAGAAAACCATCAAATTTGCTTGAAAACATAGAAATCCTGACGAATCGATGTCAATCCTGACGAAATCGGCCTTGCTTTAGGTAGATTTGCACTCTCTAAAACACCTTATATATAGATGTCCGAACCCCGATCGGCAGACAGTGAGTTCCTGGACCAGGTGATCGTCACCATCGGGGACAACATGCACGACGAGCAGTTCGGCGTGACCGAGCTGGCAGACAAGATGAACATGAGCCGGTCGAACCTCCTGCTGAAGGTGAAAAAGGCAGGTGTTACTTCGGTCAATCAGGTCATCAAGGAAGTCAGGCTGAAGCGGGCCATGGACCTGCTGCGGACTTCACAGCTGAACGTGTCGGAAGTCTCGCATAAGGTCGGCTTCAACAGCTCGTCTTATTTCATCAAGTGCTTTCGCGAATACTACGGATATCCGCCCGGCGAGGCAGGAAAGAAGACTGCCGAAGATATAAAGCCGTTGCCCGTAGCCAAACCCAACCGCAGAATACTGCCAATCGTGGTGAGTATTGTTTCCATCGTGGCGCTCGTGGCGGTTGCGGTAGTTTGGTTTTCTCCTTCGGGTACGAAAACGGCACGTGAAAAGTCGGTGCTCGTGCTTCCATTCAAGAACGAGAGTAATGATTCGACGAACTTGTATCTGATCAATGGTCTGATGGAGTCGACCCTGAATAACCTTCAGAAGATCGAAGATCTCCGGGTGCTGAGCAGGACTTCGGCGGAGAAGTACCGGAACTCGCAGTTGTCCATTCCAGAAATGGCGAAGGAATTAAACGTTCAATATTTTGTGGAAGGCAGCGGCCAAAAGATTGGCGACCAGATCCTGCTGAACATTCAGCTCATCGAGGGGCCGACCGACAAACATCTTTGGGCAAAACAGTACCGCCGCGAGGCAAAAGACATATTCGAGCTGCAGCAGGAGATCGCAAAAAACATTGCTGTGGAGATCCAGGCGATCATTACGCCGGATGAACAAAGACGCATCGAGGAAAAACCGACAGAGAACCTGGTGGCATACGACCTCTACCTGAAAGGCGCCAACGAGTGGACTGCCGGCACACGGGAATCCCTGACCAAGGCCATACCATTCTTCAAACAGGCTGTCGAACAAGACGACAAATTTGCTATCGCGTATGCAGCGCTCGCCGTTTCATATTACTATCTGGATATTTTCCAGTTCGACAAGAAATATGGCACGGAGATCAATAGCTACTCCGACAAGGCGCTTCTGCTGGATCCGCAAAATCCGACATGCCTTATCTCGAAAGCGATGTATTATATGCATCAGTACAAGCCGGTAGAGGCTGTGCCGTACCTTGAAAAAGCGCTCGAGTTCAACCCTAACTCCGCGCAGGCGCTCAACTTCCTTTCCGATATTTATAACTTCTACCTTCCCAACACTTCCAAACACCTTTACAATGCATTAAAGGCAACACGGCTCAATGTCGGGCTGCTGGACTCCGCAACAGCAGGCCTCAACTACATGCACCTGAGCGCCGCATTCGTACAGGCGGGTTTCAATGATGAAGCGCAGACATATATCAACAAATCGTATGCATACGATCCCAACAACATGTTTGTGGGATGGTTGAAAGCTGCCATCATGATCACGAAAACCAACGACTTTGCAGCCGCAAAAGATTTTTTGGTATCCGAATATGAAAAGGATACCACACGCCTCCACCTGTTACAGGAGATCGGCAAGCTGGACTATGTGATGCACGACTACGAAGGCGCCTACAGGTATTTTGAAAAATTCAACAGGGCGAGGACCGCTTACAACCTCGACATCTTCCACAACATAGACCTGACCATAGGGATTGTTTACATCAAAGTGGGTAAGAAGGAAGAAGGAGAAAAATACATCCGCCAGTTTGCAGATTTTGCTGAAAACGACAAAACGATCTATAAACCGTTTTTTCTATCCATGTACTACGCATGGAAAAACGATCCCGATAAGTCGCTCGGGTACCTGAAGGCATTTTCGGAGGAAGACAACTTTCAGTATTGGGTATTATTACTCGAATCCGATGAGCTCGTCGATGATCTCAGAGACAAGCCGGAGTTCAAGGCAATCACGAAAAAGATCTCCGATAAATTCTGGGACAACAATAAGAAGATCAGACGTCAGCTCGAAAAAGACGGATTGATTTAGTGTCCGGCAATCATTTTACCCTGGTCATTTCGCAGGCACGTGAGTATTATCGTTTTTCTTCGCAAGGAGATTGGGCCGTTACCTCTTCAGCGCGGCATTCAACTCCTGGCTATACGCCTCACTGACCGGCACCACATGTTTTCCGATCGTCACCTGGTGCCTTTCAACTTTGTCGATCTTATTCACGGCCACAAAAAACGAACGATGGACCCTGACGAAGGTATCGGCCGGGACAAGGTTGATCGATTCGGCAAAAGTACCTCGTGAAAGCACTTTCTTTTCCTTCAGGACAAACGTTACATAATTGCCCGTTGCCTCCAGGTACAGAATGTCGTCGTACATTACTTTCACCTGTTCGTAGCCGGTCTTCAGGAAAACATGATCGGTGGTACGTGCCAGGGTCCTGAAATTATAGATCTCGAATGCCTTATTACATGCTTTCACGAATCTCGCCAGAGAGAACGGCTTCAACAGGTAGTCGATGGCATCCATCTCGAAGCTTGTAATGGCATGCTCGCTGTAGGCCGTTGTAAAAATGAGGAGCGGTTTCTTGGCGAGGGTGTTGTAAAAATCGATACCGGAAATGTCGGGCATCTTGATATCCAGAAAGATCAGGTCGACGCTTTCGTTCTGAAGGAATTCCAATGCAGCGAACGCATCCGTAAACTCGCCTTTCAATTCCAGGTACGGAACTTTCGACGCATGGTTGCGGACTACTTCGAGCGCCAGGGGTTCGTCGTCAACTACAATCGCTTTCATAAACTGACACTAATCGAGTTCAAGCCTCAGGTGCACGAAGAAATCCCGGTTGGTATGACGGATCAGCAGTTCGTGCCGGCCGGGATACGAATGCTGGAGGCGGTGCCGGACGTTTGCAAGCCCTATGCCATTGCTATCTTTTTCGGGATCGTTCCCGGTTTTTGCGTGCGTGCTGTTCAATACATCAAAGTAAAGCGTTGTTTCCTTTAGTTCAAGAGAAATCTTGATGTACGATTCTTCGCGCATGCTGATACCGTGCTTAAAGGCATTCTCGACGAATGGTATCAGCAGCATGGGTGTGATCCGGGTCAGGGCGCCGGTCTCTTCGGGGATCTCGACCTGGATGCGAAGCAAGGGATTGCTGTCGGTACGAAGCTTTTGAAGGCTGATGTAATTACTGAGGTATTCGATCTCGCGGAGTAGGGAGATCCGTTCCTGTGTGTTTTCGTTGAGCATAAAGCGCATCATTTCTCCAAGCTTTTCGACTGCCTCGCTCGTACGTTCTGCTTTCTCATGAATGGCAAGGCCGTAGATGGTATTGAGTGCATTGAAGAGAAAATGAGGATTGATCTGTGATCGCAGGAAGTCGAGATTGGCGGCAGACTGGCCGAGCTCACTTTTCAATGCGTAGATCTGCTCGCGACCTTTCATCCGCCACCGGTAGGTCAACCAGAGCGCCGGGGCGGTGATGAAGAAATGTAACACACCGGTGAAAGCGCTGATGGCAAAGGCCTTATCCTCACTGTCCGTTGTAATCATAATTGGCAGCGCTATCGCAAAGTTGATCAGAAAACAAAAGACAAAGACTTTGAAAAAATAGGATATCAGCGGATACTTCCACCGGAGCGAAGATGGAATGAACAAGTGGAAGGACATACCGTGCAACAGTATGCCTGAGGGAATGATGGCAAACCAGGCAAGCCATAGTTCGATTGGAATGTCAACGAGCAGGAGAAAATAGGTAAGGATCATCCACAACCCGAGGACCATCATACTATCCCGGTTGAAGATCACAAAGAATGATTGTATCCCCGCTGATTTCGACAGGATGAAAAGCGCCGCATACCTGACCGCTAAATAACCTCCGTAAATACCGAGAACAACCGCCGTACTCAGAAGACTCTCTTGAAAGATAATGTACTTGGGGTTCGCACTGTCAGAAAAAAGGAAGATACCCGTGATAAAGAACAGCACTATCAATAAGACGACAATTCCTGCCGACATCACTAAGTTCCTGGTGGTAAACTCTTTCCGGAGGAGAGCCGGGAATAGCTTGAAGTTCAGGTAAAGAAATGTGAGAAAGATCACCACATATCGGGCGACTATGGGTACAAGGTAATTGGCGTAGTAATCCACCGACGCATCCTGCCATGGGAAGTTGCCGGTACGAAAATCGTTGGATGCCTCCGGGTCAAGCTGCACCGGCAGTGTGAAAATAAACACTGCAGTCAGCGCCCAAAACTCCAATTTCTCGAAGGTGGAAGAGTTGTCGTTTGTCATGCACGGAATTAACGGCAATGATAACGGAATGATAGGAAGCTATGGCATAAATGTGACTAAGAGACGTGTATTTGTGATGAACGCAGTCGTCACGCCAACGCCATGTCCCGTCACATTTTCAGCACTGTCTGTCCTTCGGAATTCTTGTCTCATTATAACCTCTTTATTGTTGTGCCCATGAGCACAGCTATCGTTTCAACATCCGGACTTTTCTACGACTACAGCCGCGGTGTTACCACCCTTCACGGTATCGATCTTCAAGTCAATCGCGGCGACATCTACGGTTTCCTGGGCCCAAACGGTTCGGGAAAGACCACAACCCTGAGCTTGTTACTCGGACTTCTGAAGAACCAAAAAGGAAAGATCGAATTCTTCGGTAAAGAGTTCTCTCACCACCGGGAAGACATCCTTCGAAAAGTCGGATCGTTGATCGAAGCGCCATCGTTGTACGGCCATCTGACGGCCCGCGAAAATCTCGAAGTGTACCGCGAGATCTACGGCGCCACGAAAGAACGCGCGGTCGAAGTCCTGTCGATCACCGGCCTTAGCGACACCGGTTCCAAAACTGTGAGGAAATTCTCGTTAGGGATGAAACAACGCCTCTCGATCGCGTTGGCCCTTCTGCCTCGTCCCAGGCTGATGATCCTCGATGAGCCGACTAATGGTCTTGACCCCTCCGGCATCATCGAGCTACGAGCATTCATAAAAAAACTGAACAAAGACGAAGACATCACATTTATCATCTCCAGTCACATCCTGTCCGAAGTCGAAAAGATGGTGAACAGGGTCGGGATCATCTATCGTGGCAAAATGCTCTTCCAGGGCTCGATTGACCAGCTGTACATGCTACAGCAACAGCAGAGCCGTGTGATCCTACAGACATCGGACAACGAACGGGCAATGATGCTCATATCGCAATTGAACCCGGAGCGATCGGAGGAACACATCGCGTTCGACTTCAAAGATCTCCAGCACGTGGCCGATGTCAATCGGCTGTTGATCGATTGCAAAATAGACGTGTATTCGATCTATCCTGAAAAACAAGGTCTCGAAAAATTATTCATCAATATCACCTCAGAAACCGTATGACATTCGCAGCATCCCTCCGATCGGAGATCCTGAAGACCAAACGCACGCCCGCCGTGTACCTGATGCTGATCGCGTCGTTCATTGCGCCCTTTGCTTTATTCCTCGACTTACTGTCTCCGCCGGAAGACCCGCAGACCAGCATGGATACCGGCTCCTATTTTCTGGAAGGTCATTCGATCATCAACTTCCTGTTCCTGCAGATGTTCATCATCCTGGCCAGTACACTGCTCATGCAAACGGAGTTCAAGAACAATTCGTGGAAACAGGTACTGACATCGCCACAACGATACGCCACTATATACTTTTCGAAATTCCTCGTCCTGCAAGGTCTGGTGATCATGCTGCTGATATCATTCAATGTTTTCACCCTGATATTTGCGTCTCTCCTGGATCTGTTGTCGGAAGACGCAAACTACCTTTCGTACCTGGAGGACTGGCCGAAGATATTCCAGCTCATGGCGCGCACGTATGTGTCGTCACTGGGTATCAGCGCCTTTTGTTACTGGCTGGCAATCCGCTCCCGTAATTTTATTATCCCGATCGCGGTCGGTGTTTCGTTGTATGCCGTCGGCCCGTTGCTCCTGTTCGAGTTTGCGAGAGCTTTGGCTCTGAAGTACTTCTTCGCGCTGCCAATCCTGGTGATCCTGGAAAAATACAGCGACAATGCGCTGGTCTACCAGGGGCTGTCTCTCGGTTACGCGGTAGTGTTTCTCGCTGGCGGTTATGCCGACTTCCTGTTCCGGCAGGTGTCGCTCCAATCGATCATCCCTGCCGATGCATTGGGTAATCCATTCAGTATCTTCAAGCTCCGGAAGAACATCTTCCTCATCTCCTGGCGAAGCCTGATCAAAGACAAATATTACACGCTTATCAATATTTCCGGTCTCACGATCGGCCTGGTCAGCAGCCTGTTCCTTCTCATCTACATCCTCGACGAGCTCAGCTACGACCGTTATCATAAAAATGCCGGCAACATCTACCGGGTGATCTCCGAGATCAAAGAATCCGATAACGCATTCACCTGGCCGTCGACGCCCACCCCTCTTGCACAGGAAATACTCGAGCAGGATAAACGCGTCAAGAATGCCGTGAGGTTCTTTAAGACCGGGAGGGCAGTCTATCGGAATAACGCCAAGGAATTTTATGAAGAGAATATTTTCCTGGCCGATTCCACCGCGTTCGACATGTTCAGCTGGACATTCATCGCAGGAGATCCCGGGACAGCATTGGACGAACCGGCATCGATCGTTCTCACGGAGAAACTCGCCAGGAAGTATTTTAGCGACCCGTACGTCGCCCTTGGCCAGACCATCCAAAACGAGGAAGAAGTCTTCCGGATAACGGCGGTGATTGACGACATTCCGCTCAACTCCCACTTCCGGTTCGACGGATTGATCTCTTCCAGTACGCGGAAGCAATTTATGTCCGACAGTTGGGGTCGCCTTGGGGCATTCACGTATCTCGAACTGTCCGATGGTGTCGACTCCGACGACATCAGGCCTGTGCTCGATACGCTGGTACGTCAAAAGGTCGACCCCATTTTCGAGAGTCGTGGAATAACGACCAGGCTATCGCTCCAGCCGATCACGTCCATCCATCTTTATTCGAAGATCGCTGACGAGGCCGAAGCGGGCGGCGACATCTCTTATGTATATGTGTTTGGCGCGGTGGCGATCCTGATCCTCGTGATTGCGTGCATCAATTATATGAATCTCACCACAGCCCGGTCGATGGGCCGTGTGCGTGAGGTGGGCATACGAAAGGTGGTCGGATCGATGCGACACCAGATCATCACGCAGTTCATGCTGGAGTCCGTGACTCTTTCGTTCGTAGCGCTGGGTATTGCCGTGTTGCTGATCTATCTCCTGCTTCCCGGGTTCAACTTCCTCGCAAACAAATCGATGACGTTCGACTCTGTGATGAACATACCCGTGATACTGTCGTTCACCGGCATCACGATCCTCGTTGGACTTATATCGGGAAGCTACCCGGCATTGTACCTCTCCGGATTCAATCCGGCCGACGTGCTGAAAGGCAACCTGGTCGCAAGGGCCGGCAACAACAACTTCCGGAAGACGCTGGTCATCATACAATTTTCGATCTCTGTCTTCATGATCATCGCTACGTTCATCGTCTACAACCAGATGGAATTCATGCGCACGAAAGATCTCGGTTTCAACAAGGAACACGTGGTCCGTATTCCGCTCAGCGGAAGCGATCAGCGGAAGAACTTCTCCCTTCTTGTGAAAGAGCTGAAACTGCTGCCCAACGTAGTCGACGTGGGTATGTCCAGCGCCGCACCGGGCGAGCGTATCTCGAAGTTGCTGCTGAAGGTGGAAGACGATGCGGGTAGATTCTCGGACCGCGGTGTGAACCTATTCTTTGCCGACTATAATTACGTGAAGACCATGGACATGAAGATCATCGAAGGCAGGAATTTCTCCGAGAACATTCCCTCCGATACCCTCTATGCTATCCTGGTAAACGAATCGATGGTCAAGCGTATGGGCTGGACCGACCCGATCGGCAAGCGATTCAAACCCAACCGCAAGTCTAAAGACGGCCGTGAGATCGAGAAACGTGTCGTTGGTGTGGTGAAAGATTACAACCAGAGCTCATTGTACGACGTCATCGAGCCGATGATGATCGTGTTGAGCGACGAGAACAACGACAACATCTTCGCCCGCATCTCGCCAGGCGACGTCAACCGGTCGGTAGAGGCTGTCTCGGACGCATGGACGCGATCGTTCCCCAACGATCCATTCGAGTTCAAGTTCCTTGACCAGGATTTCGATTCACAATACCAGGCAGACCAAAAGCGGAGCTACATCTTTACCACGTTCTCTATTCTCACGATGTTCATAGCGTGCCTGGGTTTACTCGGACTGGCGGCATTCACCACAGAACAGCGGACCAAGGAGATCGGTCTCCGCAAGATCGCCGGCGCATCGACGGGAAATCTGCTGATCCTGATTGCAAAAGATTTCTTCAGACTGATCGTGATAGCCATCCTGATCGCCATCCCCCTCACGTGGTACCTGACCAATGAGTGGCTGGAACATTTCGCCTACCGGATCGACTTGGTCAGCGAATGGCCGACGTTTGTAGTGGCGGGCGCAGCCGCGATGGTGGTGACGATGATGACGACAGGGTATCATGTGATCAGGGCGGCCAGGACGAATCCTGTGACTGCGTTGCGAAGCTGACGAAATTGGTTAGCGCGCAGCTACCGGCGATTCTCCGACCCTCACCTTACCATATACCGCATCCCTGAATTTCTTGTGCAGCTCGTTATGGAAAGGAAATGCCTGTACGAACAGGACGGCAGTGAGCTCGTTAACCGGGTCGACCCAGAACAAAGTGCTGGCTGCCCCGTCCCAGAAGAACTCGCCCACGACGCCGTTGTTTTCCTTGACGTCTTGCGGAGCACGCATCCTAACGGCGAAGTCGATACCGAAGCCAACCTGGCCTTTGCTCGGCAGCCACATCCGTTCGGTGACACTGTCCTCGAGCTGGTTCGTAGACATCAGCTTCACGGTTTCCGGCTTGAGAATGGCTGCACCGTCGAACGTTCCTTCGTTGACGAGCATCCGTGCGAAGCGCTGATAATCATCGACAGTCGATGTGAGTCCCCAGCCACCTGGTTTCAATGGCCACTCCTGCTTGTTGAACCCATTGACAAAATCATTGTCATCGGGAACGCGCTGTAACTTTCCAGCTTCGTCCCTGGAATACACCGTGGCGAACTTGCTCATGTCCCTGGCTACATAACCGGTTGTAGTCATCTTGAGCGGATCCAGGATGTTCTCGCGAACGTATTGATCGAATGGTTTGCCAGAAAGTTTCTCGACCAGGTATGCCTGCACGTCGACAGAGATGCCGTAAGACCATTTTTCGCCGGGATGAAAGCCGAGCGGAAGTTTGCCAAGCTTGGCAGCCATTTGCGCGAGCGTATTCTGTTTGTTCATCACGTCTGCCGTTTTGATCATGTCGGGCATTGCCGGATGTTCATCGCCGCGGGCGAACCCTGCAGTGTGTCGTGTAATATCGCGTACGGAGATGGGACGTTTGGCAGGTTCGAGGATCATCTTACCTTTTGCGTCTGAGCCGGAGATCACCTTCATGTTGGCAAACTCGGGAAGATACTTTTCGAGAGGGTCGTCGAGCTGGAACATGCCTTTTTCATAGAGTTGCATCAGCGCGGTACCCGTAACAGGTTTGGTCATTGAGTATATCCTCACGATCGTGTTGCGGTCGAATGGTTTGTTGGCTTCGCGGTCGGCAGAACCGAATGCGTTAAAGTATACTTCCTTGTCTTTTTCAAAGATGAGTGCAGACACGCCGACGATCTTTGCGGAGTCGACCATCGCCTTCAGGGTCGAGTCGATGCGTGCTTTCGCGGCATCGTTGATCATGCCGCCGGTTGTGGCGGTTTCTTCGGTCTTCGGCGCCTGGCAGGCTGCCAGCGCAACCAAAACCACAATAAGTAAACTTAGTGCTCTAAACATGGGTATTGGATATTGATTATTGGTTATTGGTTATTATTTTATAAAGTTATAATTGTTTTCCAAAACCCTCGCATTTTATGAAGAACCTTGCCACCGGTCTGCTTTTCTGTGCTTCGATATCATTCGCGGCAGCCCAATCGTCGCTTCCAAAGAAGATGGACAGCCTTTTCCAGAAGTACGATAGCAAAACAGCTCCCGGCGTTGCCGTAGGAATTGTGATGAACGAAAAGGTCGTGTTCACAAAGGGCTATGGGTTGGCGAATATGGAATACGATATTCCGATCACCCCGGCTTCCGTTTTCGACATTGCTTCGGTCTCCAAGCAATTCGCCGGGCTCGCAATCTCCACCCTGGTCCAGGAAGGAAAGATCTCCTTGCAAGATGACATTCATAAATACCTCCCCGACGTTCCCGACTTCGGCAAGACCATCACCATCGATCACCTTGTACATCATACCAGCGGACTGCGCGACTGGCCTGAAGGGCTGAACGTCGCCGGCTGGCGATGGGACGAAGCATTCACCTTCAGCGACATTATCCGTATGGTGAAGCACCAGAAAGAGCTCGACTTCGAACCCGGCGAACGGTACTCTTATTCGAACACAGGTTATAATCTTCTTGCGCTGATCGTAGAAAAAGTCTCTGGCATGTCGTTCAGAAAATGGACGGACGAGAATATTTTCAAACCGCTTCAAATGGATCATTCACGGTTCCAGGATGACTATTCGGAGCTCACGAAGAACATGGCCTACTCCTATCATCGCGATGGAGATGTTTACAAAAAGAATATGACCGGCTTGACTGCTGTCGGTTCTAGCTCGTTGTTCACCAATGTGGATGATCTCTGCAAGTGGGTGATCCATTTCAGCAAACGGATATCGGCCAAAGATCCTGTTTACCTCCGCATGCTCGAAGGCAATAAGTTTAACAACGGTGAAAAGAACACGTATGCATTCGGTCTAGGCCCTGGCGATATGGATGGACTACCCATTGTTGCCCATACCGGCGGCTGGGCCGGTTATCGTACGGTCATCATGAACTTCCCCGACGAAAAGCTTTCGATCATCCTTCTTGGCAACAACGGGGAATTCAATCCGCACGGAACTGCGGGCGACGTAGCGCGCGTGATCCTGAAAGGCAAGATGAAATCTCAACCCGCCACGACAGATAAAACTAAAGCACTGCCAACCATCAAGCTCAAAGAGTCTCTTGCAACAAAGTTTATTGGAACATATCAATTGGGCGATAACTGGTACGTCAAGCTCACGCTGGAAAACAGGCAGATCATGACGCAAGCTAACGGTGAAGAAAAGTTTCCCGCTATCCCGAAATCGGATTCCGTGCTCTGGATCGATGCGTATAATTCTTCGATGACGTTCGTGACAGGTAAGGATGGCAAGGTGAATATGTTACGCTACCGTGGATTCAATGCTCCGAAGATCGTCCCGGTAAAACCGGATCAGGCGCAATGGAAGAGTATTCCCGGGATCTATTATAGCAAGGAATTTGGCACAGAGTATGAGATCGAGTCGAAAGACGGAAAGCTTATCATGCATCACATGCGCCTGGGGGATTTCGATCTTACTGAAGATATCGTGAAGGCAGGAAGTTTCTCGAGCGGCATCGGAACAATGACGTTCTTCGGTGAGGCTGGAAAAGTGGAAGGGTTTCGGCTGTCGCGTGGAAGAATAAGGAATATTAAATTCGACAAAGTCGACAAACGATAACATCATGAATATCGAGATCAGGGAAAATCTAAAACTTGACCTGTATGGTTACTCCGGGTCGGTGCCCGACTTGAAATACGGTGAGACAGGCATCAAGCTTTCAGACCGCGTATGGTCGTTCGTGGGTGAGAACAGTCTGCCCAACAAAGGCATCAACGTTTGGGTATATGATTCACAAACCAAGATGTTCTGCGGTCTAGAACTCGATCCGCCTCCGAAGAATGATTTTGTTATGGAACATCGCGTCATCCACTTGAAAAAATATGCATGGTTCAAGCACGTCGGACCTTACCGCTTGTTGTATGAAACAAATGCCAAGGCGAGGGCCGAGATCCAGAAGATGGGACTTCAGTACGGCATGCCATCGCTGGAGATCTACGGTCATCACGACGTTGATGAGCAAAAGCTTGAAACAGAGATCATCTATACGTTACTCTAGACGAATTTATACAACGGCCAGGGGTAGTTTTGGCGCCATGAATCGAATAGGTGGCATTATCTTTATATTATGCCCTCGTTCGATTCATGCGCTGGAAACCTCTTTTTTTGGTAATACTGGCTGTTTCAGCCGCCGCTCCTGCGCTGGCGCAGATCGATACTGAGTTTTGGTTTGCACCTCCCGAGGCCTCGCGGGGTCATGGAGATCAACCACCTTTAATCCGCTTCGCCTCACAGGACAAACCCACAACAGTCGAGATCTCGCTACCTGCCCGCGGAATGGTGTTGGCCACCTTCAGCATGCCTGCTTTTTCGGCGCACACGGTAAACCTCGCGAACAATCTCGCCGACCTGGAAACGATCATTCCCGACGCTGTCATGAAGACCGGCTTGAAGATAACGGCCACCGAACCAGTGACAGCCTATTATGAAATTTTCTCCTATTTCAATGGGGAGATCTTTTCGCTGAAGGGTCGAAATGCAATCGGCAACAAATTCATTGTCCCTGGTCAAAATGTTTACGATATCAGCGCAGACTATACGCCAGCCCCAGCGGGCTCCATCGACATCGTGGCAACAAAAGACAATACGAGGATAAGAGTGAAACCTACCACGAAGTTTGTGGGCCACGAATCGATGGAAGAATTCTTCATCTCCCTGAACATGGGCGAAACATATTCACTTAGACAAACTTCAATCCTGGCGGCCGCCACCTTCGCCGGCACTGTCCTGGAGTCGAACAAACCCATCGCTGTGACATTCAAGGATGACTCCCTGGTTAAAAACACGTGCCGCGATATTGTCGGGGACCAGACCTTGCCGGTGAAAGTAACGGGCACTGAATACATCGTACCCAAAGGGTTCTTAAGCTCTCCCGAATATGTTTTCATTACCGCGACGGAAGATAACACACCGATTTATATGTCCGGCGGCATCAATCCAATGGCGACACTCAATGCCGGCCAGACCTTTCGGCTTAATTTAACATGGCCGGCCACGTACATCACGTCAACAAAAAGGATCTATGTCTTTCACATCACCGGTTTCATTTGCGAACTCGGTGGCGCTGTGTTGCCTCCGGTAACCTGTACCGGCTCAAAACGGGTAACATTCACAAGAAGTACAGAAGACTTCTTCGGCATGGACATCATCGTCCGGAAAGAAGGAATCGGATCGTTCACGTTGAACAACAGTGCAGGCCTTATTCCGAGAGATTCCTTCCAACCGGTAATGGGAACAAATGATGAGTGGTATTCAGCCCAGTTGAGTTTTTCAACACTTCAGGTCGCGCCCGGCGAGGCTTCGGTAGTGAGCAACGATAACCATTCATTCCAGGTGGGTATCATCAATGGCAGCGGATCCAACACAGCTAAGTACGGGTACTTTTCATCATTCGCCACCTTGTTTATCGGCGACGATGTAAATATGTGCGAGGGTGATGTTCAGACAATAGATGCCGGCCCGGGAAAAGGATCCTATAAATGGAGCACCGGGTCAACCTTGCAATCCATCGATGTAACGACAGCGGGCAAGTATTGGGTAACGATCACATCCCAGGATTGTATCCTGTCGGATACGGTGAATGTGGTTGTCAAGCCCAAACGTGGGGACCTGGGTCCCGATCTCCAGATCTGTCCTTTCGGCAAAGCGAAAATGGACGGCCAGGCGAATGCATCCTGGCTATGGTCCAATGGAAGCACCGATCGTTATCTCGAAGTCGAGCTTCCCGGTAAATACGGAGTGAAAGTGATTGACTACAATGGATGCGTATCCACCGATACCGTCGAGGTGACGACTTATGTCGACCGCTTTAATGAATCCGTCCAGCTTCGGCTCGACTACGTCAGTGTAGACACCGCCGCACAGGAAAACATCGACGTCGATTGGACGAAGAACAACGGGAACCAGCCTGAAGATCTCACCCTGAAGCTATTCAAGAGACCTGCTACTTCAACAGCCTGGGAGGAAATGCTTACTACCAGCGACGAGCATGGTCCGTATGTTTCGACTGGTAACCAAACTGCCCTGGACAGTTACGAGTGGTACGGTGTGCTTGTCAATCTCTGCGGTGATGAAAAGCTCGAGAGTGTTGTTCACGAAACCATGCTGCTGAGAGGAGTGGCCGATACGGTTAACGGCAATGTTAAGCTTGAATGGAGTGATTACGTCGGGTGGCCTCACCGTGTCGACCGGTATGAAGTGTGGCGGAAGCTGGATGAGGGCAAATTCGAAATGGTCGCCGCGACCGGCGCTTTGTCCTATACATCCAACCTCGCATTCGACGGCTTTACGCATGAATATGTCATCCGGGCTTACGAAGCAGACGGTACCGGCGCCAGCTGGTCGAACATAACCGGATTTCATTTCGAGCACCCGCTATATCCGTACAACGTTTTCACGCCGAACGGCGACAGCTTTAATGAAAAGTTCATCATACGGAACATCCACCTCTATAAGAATGCGCACCTGATCGTCATGAACCGCTGGGGCCAGCGTGTGTTCGAAGACATGGCCTATAAGAATACATGGGACGGCGGCGACTCGCCGGCAGGTGTCTATTATTATGTGATCGATGCGGGCAACGGAGCGCCGGAATTGCGAGGTGTTGTAAGCCTGGTCAGGTAAGAATTTCGTCCAGCTACGGCCGGGATCGTCCGATAAGGGACAACCGATGCGTTTCAATTGCGCGAATGCCGCCCCGGTTGCATGATATGCCGGCTGGCACAGGATTGGAGACGCGGCACGCGGTTACCAGACTTAAATCAAGCTGCTCATGCTCCGTAATTATTTCAAAGTCGCGATCCGCACCTTCATCAAAAGCAAATCTTTCAGCCTGATCAACATCGCCGGACTGTCAATCGGAATCAGCACCTGTATTCTCATCACGCTCTTCGTGCTCGACGAGGTCAGCTTCGACAGGTTTCATGACAAAGCAGACCGCATCTACCGGATGACCGAGCTGTTGCACCTTCCAACCGAAGACCGCCACCAGACCGTTACCTCCCCTCCTATGGCGCCGGCGATGGAACGTGTATTCCCGGAAGTCATGAAGACTGTACGGTTGAGCTTCAGCAGCCGCAACCTGTCCTACAAAGACGTCAGGTTCAACGATACCAGGATCCTTTACGCCGACTCCACATTACTCCAGATATTTTCATTCCCGATGATCGCTGGTGACGCCAATAAGGCGCTCGTCGAACCTTATTCTGTTGTCCTTACCGAACGGGCTGCCAAGCGTTACTTCGGCAACGAAGATCCTATCAACAAGACGATGGGATTATCCGACACCATCGCGCTTACCGTTACCGGTGTCATCAAAGACATACCGGCGAACTCACACCTTCAGTTCGATGCAGTGATGTCGCGGTCGACGATCACAAAGATGATCAACAATCAGCCGGAAGATAACTGGTTCAACAACGGCACTTACAGTTACATGCTGTTACCGGAAGGCTACGACATCCATCAGCTGGAAGCGAAGATCCCCGCTTTCTTCGACAAAGAAATGGGCGACGACCGTAAGGCTACGGGCTTGTGGTACGATTTCATATTCCAGCCGCTTACCTCCATTCACCTGCATGCAACGTCATTGTCTGATATCGGGATCAATGGGAACATCAGGTATGTGTACACGTTCATCGTTATCGCCATCCTGGTGTTGTTGATCGCCTGTGCCAACTACATCAATCTCGCCACCGCGAAGTCGGTCAACAGGGCGAAAGAGCTCGGCATGAGAAAAGTGATCGGTGCGAGAAAGAACCAGTTGGTCGCGCAACTGCTCGGCGAGTCATTCCTCATCACATTGATGGCATTCATCGTAGCAGCAGCCATCGTGTCTGCCGCCATTCCTTCATTCAACCTGTTGACCGGCAAGCAAGTCGACATCGGCATATTGATGAGACCCGATGTATTGACGGTGGTCTTGTCGATATTTATTATGATCAGTCTTTTGGCCGGCGGATATCCTGCGCTTCTCATGTCGTCCGTCTCACCTTTGAAGGCTATGAAAGACTACGGGCGGCAGGGCAACGCCAGCAACATGGTACGCAAGGGCCTGGTGATATTCCAGTTTACGATGTCGATCGTGCTCATCTCGGCAACGATGCTGATCTTCCGCCAGATGGATTACATGAGAACGAGAAACCTGGGCTTGCATAAGGATCAGGTGTTGCAGGTAGAGCTTCCGGGCCGCATGCAGTCCAAGTATAAGGTTGTACGCGACGAGCTATCGAAAACACCCGGCGTCATATCGGCATCCGTTTCGGATTTCTCGTTCCGCGACCGCCCGAGCAACGTCGCCGTCCTCCCTGAAGGAGCGGCAGAGAATGAGATCACCTCCGAGGCAAGTATCGGGATCGACGCCGACTTCCTTTCAAACTTCGACATCAAGCTTGTCGCAGGCCGAAATTTCATCACGGGAAACCTGGCAGACGATTCTTCGTCGTTTATCGTCAATGAAACCGCAGTCAAACATTTCAACTGGGGAACACCGGAAACTGCGATTGGAAAAACACTCGACTGGGGTCTTGGAAAGCAAGGCCAGGTAGTCGGTGTCGTTCAGGACTTCAACTTCACCTCTCTTCATACATCGATCAACCCACTCATCATGCACGTTTACCCGGCGTGGTATACGAACGTCTCTCTGCGGGTCGAAGGTGATATCCGGTCGGTCGTAAGCCAGGTAGAAACACGGTGGAAGCAGCTCGACCCGGAAGGACAATTCAAATACACATTCCTGGATCAGGACTTTGATAAGCTATACCAGGCAGAGGAACAGACCAGGACTATTGTCGGTCTTCTCGCCAGCCTGGCGATATTCATCGCATGCCTTGGCCTGTTCGGGCTCGCTGCATTCATCGCCGAGCAACGCACCAAGGAGATCGGTATCCGGAAAGTCCTGGGGGCCAACACAGGCGGCATCATCGCACTGATGTCGGTCGATTTCCTGAAGCCGATCCTGATCTCGTTCGTGATCGCAGTGCCCATCGCGTGGTATGCTGGCTCCCAATGGCTCACCGGTTTTGCGTTCCGAACCGACATAGCTTGGTGGATCTTCGGTGTCGCAGGTTTGTCTGCGACCGCAATAGCGCTACTCACCGTCAGCTTCCAGTCTGTAAAGGCTTCGCTGATGAATCCGGTGAAGGCGTTAAGAACAGAGTAGCTATTTTAACTTCAGGTCTACTTCGAGATACTTATGGTCGCCGACGAGAACGTTGCCCACCATGAACCGGTGCGTCGCGGGTGACGACTTGCTCACGCGTATCAGAGTCACTGCCTTGGGCTTGAGGTATATTGTCTTCGGCTCCATTTCCGGGTTCATGTTCTTTAGGCGATAAGTCACAGTGCTTTCATTGACCAACTGTACCCAATGAACATCTTTGTCTTCCGAATGCGGCGGGTCGATCTTTATCGAGCTCCGGAAAAATGCTTCGGCCCACTCAGGCTTGCCTCCCAGGCTATCGCCGTTATATAATGCCAGTGTTCGTCCGTTCTTCAGTGCTTCACGAACACCTTCTACATTCCGTTCTTTGGCAAACACAAGCGTTACGGGCCGGACCTCGCCCCTGGTTATGTCCCAGTAATCGCTGGTGGCAATGTGGACGTCGGAGTTCGCGAATACTGTCAGGTTGCGCTGCTTACACCAATCCAGTACAAAGCCGTAAGCGCATTTCGTGTTGTAGAACTCTACGCCGTGAAGCCAGCCCTTCTTCAATAGTTCCTCGTGAACCGGGTGAAACTTCGGAACACCGTCGGGCTGCTGGGTCTTCCAGCCGGGATGGTTCCAAAATACAAACGCGCCCTGGCGGTTGGCTTCCTCCATGACTTTCATGAAATCCGGGTCGGTCAGCTTATTGACGTCGGTAACGAACAGGCAGTTGAGGTGACCTGTCGGCATTGGGCGCGTGATCTCCACGCCTTTCACCAGTACCACGTTCCGGTCTTTGGCGTACGGCAACGCGATATCATACGACAGGTTATGACTCTGGTCTTTCATGTAATCTTTGTGAGGACGATACTCGACGTGATCGGTGATCGCGATGATGTCGATACCCTCGCGGACGGCCTCATCGATACGGATCGTGGGCCAAACGGTACCGTCGGAGAAATCGGTGTGGACGTGAAAGTCACCCTTCAGGGTCATGTAGCCCGGGATGTCGGGAAGGTTGTTGAGTTTGCGCTGAGCGAATGAAGAGACCGTTGAAACGAGGATGAGCAGGCTGAGTATGATTTTCATAGGCTGATTTTGGTGTGAAAAGTTACCAAAAAAGATGCCTGAACGTCGTCTTAATCGCGAAACAGCAATCGTTTGATCTGTTGTTTTTTCTAAGATTTTTCCCTATACTCAAACAATTAATTTTAACCGATCCATTGTATGTCATTGACGCATGCTGGTTTTGGTAGTACAGCTCGGATAGATATGTGGTGGGTTCGCCCGCTGCTGATCTTTATTGCCTTGTCTTCATTCATCATCTACGCAACATGGGCTGCGTTCCAGGGAGCACACTACGCCGTGGGCAACTACATCTCACCTTTTTATTCGCCGGAGATATTCGGCGACTCGCCGCACGCGTGGTTCGGGCCAAAGCCTTCGTGGTGGCCAATGATCCTGCCTTTCTCGCCGGCATTGCTCATCCTTTGGGCCCCGGGCGGAATGCGTTTCACCTGCTACTACTATCGCGGCGCATACTATAAATCGTTCTGGGCCGATCCGCCAGCGTGTGCTGTCGGGGAACCGCGCAAGAAGTACCTGGGCGAAAACTCGCTGCCGTTGATCATGCAAAACGTCCATCGCTATTTTCTATATCTCGCCATCATCTTCGTGATCCTCCTCACCTACGATGCCTACAAGGCTCTGTGGTTCGCCGACCCCGCAACCGGTCAGGAAAAATTCGGCATCGGCGTGGGCACACTCGTGATTGCCTTGAACGCTACGTTGCTTGGAGGCTACACATTCGGATGTCACTCATTCCGGCACCTTGTCGGTGGTTTCAAAGACCAGTTATCGAAGGCGCCGGTACAGCGGAAGGTCTACAACTGCTCAACTTGTCTCAACAAACGGCACATGAACTGGGCTTGGTTCAGTCTGTTCGGTGTGGCGTTCGCCGACGTTTATGTCAGGCTTGTCTCAATGGGGATTTGGACCGACTGGAGGATCATTTGATGGCGTCTGAATTCCAAACATACACACACGATGTTCTTGTGATCGGCTCCGGCGGTGCGGGGTTGCGCGCAGCTATCGAAGCCGCAGGCGCCGGCGTTCGCGTTGCCGTCGTGTGCAGATCACTGCTGGGCAAGGCCCACACAGTGATGGCTGAAGGGGGAGTTGCGGCGGCATTAGCCAACGTCGACGATCGCGACAGCTGGAAAGTACACTTCGCCGATACCATGCGCGGCGGACAATACCTCAACAACTGGCGTATGGCGGAGCTTCACGCAAAGGAATCGCCCGACCGCGTAAAAGAGCTCGAAGCATGGGGAGCCGTATTCGACAGAACAGACGACGGCCGTATACTCCAGAGGAATTTCGGAGGTCATAAGTATCCGCGTCTCGCTCACGTCGGTGATCGCACGGGACTCGAGATGATCCGCACCCTGCAAGATCACACCATCCACCTCAACGTCGACATCCTCCAGGAAGTCACCATCATCAGTCTTCTTACCAACGGCGGCAAGATCGCCGGGGCATTCGGATATGACCGCGAGAAAGGTGAGTTCAAAGTATTCAAAGCGAAAGCGGTCATCATCGCCACCGGCGGAATGGGCCGCATCTATAAAATATCGAGTAACAGTTGGGACTGTACCGGGAGCGGCATATCACTCGCTTATCATGCGGGCGCGGAACTGATAGACATGGAATTTGTGCAGTTCCATCCTACCGGTATGGTGTGGCCGCCAAGCGTACGAGGCCTTCTCATCACCGAAGGTGTTCGCGGTGAAGGCGGCGTGCTCCGTAACAAAGACGGAAAGCGTTTCATGTTCGACGACATCCCCGACAATTACAAAAATCAAACGTCCACCGACGAAGAAGAAGGATGGCGATACACACAGGGCGACAAGAACGCCCGTCGTCCGCCGGAACTGCTGACACGCGACCACGTGGCCCGTTGCATTCGCAGGGAGATCAAAGAAGGACGGGGCTCTCCGCATGGAGGCGTGTTCCTCGACATCGCGTGGATCAAAGAGAAGATCCCGAATGCCGCCGAGCACATCAAGCGAAAGCTCCCCAGTATGTATCACCAGTTCAAGAGCTGGCCGGT
>Ga0193706_1000080_pt1 | contig 71695 bp, 63 predicted proteins | sample U3c1metaG_FD_160130 | JGI IMG/M metagenome (GOLD analysis project Ga0193706, IMG submission 160130) | Soil microbial communities from a riparian zone of the East river system, Colorado, United States - U3c1 | ecosystem: Environmental > Terrestrial > Soil > Riparian zone | place: USA: East River...
CTACGCGCTCGCGGGTGTCGATCTCTCGATCGACGAGGGGGAGCTCATCGCGGTCATGGGGCAGAGCGGCTCGGGCAAGTCGACCTGCATGAACATCGTCGGGTGCCTCGACGCGCCGAGCGGCGGACAGTACCTGTTTCGCGGCGTGGACGTCCGCAGCCTGAGCATCAAGCAGATGGCGCTGCTTCGCCGCTACTACATCGGATACGTGTTCCAGGGCTTCAACTTGCTCTCGCGCACGACCGCGCTCGAGAACGTGGAGCTGCCGCTGGTCTACCGCAGGGTCCGCGCCGCGGAACGGGTCGAGCGCGCCCAGCGCGCCCTCGATCTGGTGGGCCTCAAGGGCCGCGAGGGCCACAAGCCCAACCAGCTCTCCGGCGGCCAGCAGCAGCGCGTGGCCATCGCCCGCGCGCTCGCGACCGATCCCTCCGTACTTCTGGCCGACGAGCCCACCGGCAACCTCGACTCGGCGCGCAGCAGGGAGATCATGGATCTGCTCGTGCGGATGAACCGGGAGCGGGGCATCACGGTCATCGTCATCACGCACGAGCCGGACATGGCGGCGTTCTGCGATCGAATCGTCGAGTTTCGCGACGGACGCATTCTTTCGGACAAGAGGAGCCGTGCATCGTGATTCGGGCAACGCTGCTCATGGCCATACGCGAGATCCGCAGAAACCTCATGCGGTCCGGCCTGACGATGCTCGGCGTCGTGATCGGGGTCGCGGCCGTGGTCGCGCTCGTTTCGATCGGACGGGCCGCCACCGCGCAGGTCACCGCGAGCATCTCGTCGCTCGGCAACAACATGCTCACCATCTCGCCCGGCGCCCTGCGACGCACCGCGGGGGGGGCGAGCGCCACGCCGTTCGAGCTCGACGACGTGGACGCCGTCGAACGGGAGATCCGTGGCCTCGTGGCGGTCGCGCCAACCGCGGGGCGAAGCACGATCATCGTTTTCGGCAATAAGAACTGGCGATGCTCGGTCAACGGAACCACGAACGCGTACCTGAAGGTTCGCAACTACAAGGTGGTCTCGGGCCGCGAGTTCACCGAAGAGGACGAGCGCACGAGCAAGTCGGTCTGCCTCATCGGAGCGACCACGAAGAACGAGCTTTTCGGCAAACAAGATCCGGTCGGCCAGCTCTTGCGCGTCGGGAAAATGCCCTGCGACGTCATCGGCACGCTCGGCTCGAAGGGCGAGGGAGGCGCGGGCACGGACCAGGACGACGTCGTGCTCATGCCCCTCTCGGCATACCAGCGCAAGATCTCGGGCAACCACGACGTGTCCAACGTCTACGTGTCGGTCGAAGAGGGGCGGCCGACCTCGATGGTCAAGGCCCAGCTCGAAGGGCTGATGCGCGAGCGGCGCAGGATTGCGCCCGGCGCGGCCGACGACTTCAGCGTGCGCGACATGCAGGAGGTCGCGAGCGCCATGGTCGGGGCGACCTCGGCGCTGACCGGTCTGCTCGGCGCCATCGCCGGCGTGAGCCTGCTCGTCGGCGGCATCGGCATCATGAACATCATGCTCGTGTCGGTCTCCGAGCGAACGCGCGAGATTGGCACCCGGCTCGCGATCGGCGCGATCGGTACCGAGGTGCTCGCGCAGTTCTTGGTGGAGGCGGTGATGCTCTCCACCTGCGGCGGCATGATCGGGGCCGGGCTCGGCGTGGCGGGATCCGCCATCGCGTCCAAGGCGCTCGACATGCCCTTCGTGTTCGTTCCCGAGATCGTGATGCTCGCGTTCGTCTTCTCCGCCACCATCGGCGTGGTGTTCGGATATCTGCCCGCGCGCCAGGCGGCGAGGCTCAACCCCATCGAGGCTCTTCGTCATGAGTAACCGTGCATCGCGTGTATTGGGCATAGCCGTCTTCGCGCTGACTCTGGGTCTATCCTCGAAGGGTCGGGCCGACGAGGACGTTCCGGAGATTCCAATCGATCCCGGGCGCGTCGTCGATTTCACCATCGCATCGCACCCGACGCTGCGCGCCTCGATCCTCGACCTTCGCAGTGCCGAGCGCGAGCTGGAGTTCGAAGAAGGGCGCTACCCGTACACGCTGCAGCTCGTAGGGGGTGCCACGCGATCGACGACGGCGTCGGCCCGCGACGGGGTATCGTCGGTGTCGACGCAGGATTCGGTGAACGTGGGCACGCAGATCTCGCGCACTTTTCCGACGGGCACGCGCGCCGCGATCAGCATCGACGGCGCCCAGGAGCTGCATCGGACGCCCGTCGAAAGCGGTCCTACGTACGGGAGCGCCGTGCGCGCCTCGATCGCCCAACCGCTGATGCGCGGTGCGGGTACGACTATCGGCGAGCAGGGCCTGCGGCTCGCCCGCATCAACCGGACGGTGGCGGAGCTCGCACGCAACCGGGTCGCAAGCGAGCTGACCCGGGACGTGCTCATCGGCTACTGGGAGCTATGGTTCGCCCACTCCGCGGTCCGCATCGAGCGCGGTGCGCGAAGACTCGCCAGACGCGAACTGAATGAAGCCAACCAAAAGATCGCCGAAGGGGTGCTGCCCCCCGTCGACGCGCTCTTGTTCGAGACGCGCCTGGCGTCGTTGGAGGAGAGCGTCCTTTCTGCGATCGCGACCCGCCGCCAGCGCGCGCTCAGCCTTTCGCAACAGATCGGCGCGCCCGAGGTATTCTCCGCCGATCTGGTCACGAGCGCCGAGAGCCCGCCCCAGGCCCCGCCCGTCCCGGTGCGCGCTCAGGCCCTGCAGATCGCGCTCTCGACCTCGCCAGAAGTGCAAGAGCTCGCGTCGCAGCTGCGTTCGGCCCAGGAGCGCATGTCGACCGCCGGGGACGCGTACCGCCCCCGACTCGACGTCGAGGGATACATGCAACTCGCCGGCGCCGGGGACCGCACCGTGGCGCCCGTCCTGCAGCAGATCGGCCGCGCGTCGGCGACGAGCGTGCACCTGGGGCTCGTCTACGAGTTGCCGCTCGATCAATCCCGCAAGGTGGCCGAGCGCGCGCAGGCGCTGCTCGCGGTTCGAATGGCGGAAGAAAGGCTCCGGGCGGCCCGCCAGCGCACGCAGCTCGACATCGACTCGGTGCTCGTCGAAGAGCAGATGGCTCACGAGCGCGTGTCGCTCGCCGACCAGACCGCGAAGCGGGCCGAGGCCCAGCTCGACGCCGAGCGCCAGAGGCTCGAGGCCGGAACGGGGCTCCCGATCAACATCCGGCAGGCGCAGGACGACCTCAGGCAGGCGCAGCTGCGCGCCGTACGGGCGAAGGTGGATCTTTGGGAATCGGTTCTCGCGCGGCAGCACCTGACGGGCGTGCTGCTGCAGCAGATTAGCGCGCGCGTTGAGGCGGCGGATCAGCAGACGCGGTGAAGGCGCTACGCGAGGTTCAGCGTTCCCGTGAATCGCGGGTCGCCCCAGCCAGCCATGGGAACTCCCACTGCGTTTGCTAAAGAGGCGAGAAGCTTGTTGTGCGCCTCGGCTTTGAGGTCGATGAGCCGATGGGTGCGGATGCCCATGTTGGCGCCGGCGGCGACGATGATCGGCATCTTCACGACCGTGTGCCCAGTCCAGCGAGCGACGATCAATCAGCGCGAGCATTCCGCGAGGCGGGCATCGTTCTCATGCTGCCCTCGCTCCGAGGAGGCAATGGCAATCCCGGTCATCGGGAGCTCATGTTCGGCGAAGTCGATGACGTTCTCGCTGCCATCGACTTCGCCGAAAAGGGCGTGAAACCGGTGAGCAATGCTTCGAGTCTCCCGTTTCTCACGCGCGGAGCGGGATCTGCGCCAGTGAAAACATTGACCGTCGAAGGAGTCGATCACTTCGGCGTCCTCGCGCCCATCACGCGCTTGCTCGCCACCAAGATCAATGCCGATAGCGGCTCGCGGTCGAACATTGCAATCTCCCAGGCCGAACTCGCCGCCGCCGTCAAAGCGCGGCCGTGACTGAGCGGTGCCGTCGATGCGTGACGGCGGCTGATTGTGCCTGGGATTGACCGTGCAGCGAACACGCCAGGTCAACCTCGGATTCACGCGACGCGGACAAAATAACTCATCGGTCTGGCGGATGAGTCCCGCCGAGGAATTCGCTCTCCGTAAATCGCCGCTCTAGCTGGTGCCAGTTTGCGCGCGCGCCGAGCTGCGCAAGCACGGACATGACGCCAAAGCGGATGCGAATCATGAAAAGGAACTCACCCGGTAAGTGAAGCTTGAGGAGCTCACGCTTGGCCTCGACAACCGCGCCGAATGGCTTGGCTTCGCCGGGCTCGACGGCAAGGGTTTCGTCGCGCAGCATCGGCCCGTAGAACGATCGGATGAGTTTCCGTGCTGTTTCGAAATCGTACGTCTGACCTTCCTCGACGAAGCCAACATCAAGCAGTGCTCGGTGCAAGGCGTCCCGGGTGTCCGTGTGAGCGGCGCGGGTGAGCCCCGCGAGCTTCTGCACGAGCGCGCGGTCGAATTCTCGGGTCGAACCGTAATCGAGCATCGCGATTCGGCCATCGTGCTGGACGATGTAGTTGCCGGGATGTGGATCCCAATTGTAGAGGCCGCGGCGGAAGAGTGTCCCGACGTAGAACTCGAAGAGCGCCTCTCCAAGCCGATCACGCTCGGATTGCGGCGGATTCGTGGCAAGAAAGTCGTCGAAGCGTAGCCCCTCGATCCACGAGCTCGTGAGCACACGGCGCGAGGAATACAGCGGATGCGTGGCGGGGACGGTGAGGGTGGCGTGACCGGCGTAGATACGAGCAAAGCGTTCCTGGTAGCGTGCCTCGCGCTCGTAGTCGCATTCTTCGATAAGGGCGCGGCGTGCCGCGCCCACGACCGCGTCCACGTTGGCGCCCGGGGCGAGGAGTTTCGCAAAGGGCGTTCCCAGTGCGGCCGGTCGGAAGTCGCTGGCGATGGCTGTCTCGATTCCCGGGTATTGAATTTTGACTGCGACGTCCTCACCGGTCGGCAATCGGGCTCGATGGACTTGACCGATCGAGGCAGCAGCAGCGGGCGAGGGACTCATTTGCGCGAGGAGCGGTGGTGCCTGCTTCCCGAGCTCTGCGGTAACGATTTCGACGACGCGCTCGAACGGCATGGGAGGCGAGTGCGTCTGCAGCAGGGCAAGTGCGCCCTTCATCTCGGGAGGCATGTCGAGCTCGAGGTAGCTCATGAGTTGCCCCACCTTCATCGCGACGCCCTTCAGCTGTCCCACTGACGCCGCGAAGGCGACGAGTGATTCGACGTTTTTCGCGATCTCGCCAGCATCTTTGCCGCGCAGCGCGAGGCGGGCTCCACGCAGGCCGGCCACCGCGGTCCGCCCCAGTCGACCGAGCGATGTGGTGGGGAGCTTTGCGTCCAATGCGAGCAAGCGTCGTTCGAGTTCTTCGCGCAGCGAGCGGCGACCGTCATTCATGAGCAGCTCTGCTTGCGGGTCTCGATCCGACCTTGCACGTCGAGGTAGTGACGAGCAGTATCACGGCGAGACCCAGCGTGACGAAACGGCCGCAGCTCTCCAGCGGCGGCTGGAGCTCGAGATAGCCCACGAGCCACGGAGCGCCATTCGCCAACTCCGACGGCCGTCGCGCCCGGCTCGCCGCAAGCGCTGGTGCATCTACGGCGAGTGCTGGAAGTCGCCGATCTGCGGGTAACGCATCTGCGGCCCGGAAAAGAACGCCTTGCGATCGACGCAAAGGAGCGTTTCCTCGAGGGCGGCGGTGGTGACGGCATTGACGATGTTGATGGCGACCTTTGCATCCACCGTTCCGCATTTGGCGAGGGCGGAGAGGAAGGCAGCCCCGCAAACGCCGGCCGCGGTTGCGACTTCGATGGCTCGCTTGCCGTTGGGGTTCGTTTCCCAGCAAAGGTCGGTCACGTTGATGTGGTCGGCGCCCGTGATCCCCACCAAACGCTTGGGCGCCGGCGAGCCGGCGTAGCCGCTTTGATCTCCCGAATAGGCGAGGACGGTATCTGCCATTCCTGACACGATGAGCGAGGACTTGAGCGTCGAGGACGCGGCCACGGCGGCATTGGTCGCGATCGGCATGTCGACTTGCACGTTCGGTTTGGTACTGAAGTTTCCGGCGTTCCACGCGCCTTGGCTGTGTCCGCTGATGCCGATCCTCGTCATGTCGGCAGACGATCCGAGAAAGGCGAAGTCACCGGACTTCATCGTCAGGCCGGCGATGATGGCGTCCACATCGCGGCCGAGATCCTGCAAAACGCCCGAGCCCATGCAGAGGCCCAAGCTCGCGCCCGCCAAAAAGTCGGTAAGGTAAAGGCCGAAGTGATCGGCTGCGACCACGACGAACCCGCGGCTCGCCCACTGGGTCATGGTCGAAAGTGACGCTGTTCGGAAAGACCCGGTGCCGTGGATGAAGATGACCCCCGGGTACGGACCGTGACTCGCGTCGATAGGGAGATCGCGGTAGCAGTTGCACTTCTGCAGTGAGTTGTCGGCCGGAGGAATCTTCGACGCCTGACCGGGGGCAGCCAAGCCGTAAGGTCATAGGTAGCGATCGATTGGCCCACCTCGCTCCCGATCGCTGCGGGGTACCAAACTTCGGCGACGAGCGAAGCACCGGCGACGGGGATTTTGACGGTCTTGACACCGACGGGCCACGGTCCGGCCACGGCGGGGTCGTCGGAGGCCTGATAGAGTTTCGTCGTTCCGCAGCCGTTGACGGTCGGAGGTACGGCGGCGTCACCGGTGACAGCGTCGCGACTCGCGGCGTCCATTTCGCTACCGCCGGTATCGGTGTTTCCGCCGGTGTCCATTGATCTTCCGGCATCCCTTGCGTCGTCGCTCGCCGGCGCGGCGTCCGCGGGAGCTGTGCCGCCCGATCCTGCTGCCGCGCCGGTCCCGCCGCGTCCCGCTTCGTTCGTACCACCCGTGCCGCCCGCACCGCCGCGGCCGCTTGTGCCTGCACCGCTGGATCCGGTGGACCCACCCGTATTCGACGCGTCGACCCCATCGCCAGCCGCGCCGGTCGATCCAGCCGGTCCGGAACCCTGTGGACTGTTATCGGAATCGGAGCAAGCGAGCATTCCAATGCCCGCGAGAAACGCAGCTGCGATGAGTCTCATGATGCGATTTCCAAACTGCTCAGGGAAAAAGCTCGCAGGCATTTCTCCTTTCTCATCCGGGCGCTCCTCGTGCCGTCACGATGCCGCAAAATGTCGCGCGCGACAGTTGCTTTAGACGCCAATTCATTCACTCGGCGGGACAGATCGATGGGCGCGAGGCAGGAGGTTCCGGGTTGTGAGGGGATCGACTATCCTCGCCTCCCATGCGACCCCTCGTGATGATCCCCGGGCCCATCGAGATCGACGACGCGGTGGTGCGTGCTCTCGGCCGTCCGCCCAAGAGCCACCTCGATCCTGAATTCATCGAAACATTCGGGCGCGCTCTCGAAAAGCTGCGCCAGGTGTTTCAGGCGCCGAAGGGGCAGCCCTTCATCGTCGCCGGGAGCGGCACACTGGCCATGGAAATGGCCGTGGCGAACTTGGTCGAGCCGGGCGATCGCGCGGTCGTCGTCGAAATTGGCTATTTCGGCGCGCGCATGGCGGACATCCTCGAGCGGCACGGCGCGGCGGTGACGCGCGTCGGCGCAGAGCCCGGCGCGGTGCCGGCCATGGCGGATGTGACCCGCGCGCTCACCGGGTGCAAGCTGCTCGCCATCACGCACGTCGATACGTCGACCGCGGTGCGCAACGACGTCCGCGCGCTGGCGGCGCTCGGCCGAGAGCAAGGCGCGCTCGTGGTCGTCGACGGGGTTTGCTCGGTCGGCGGCGAAGAGCTTTTGCAAGAAGCGTGGGGCGTCGACGTCGTGCTCACCGCGAGCCAAAAGGCGATCGGCGCGCCGCCCGGGCTCGCTCTCCTCGTCGTTTCCGAACGCGCGCTTGCTGCGTGGCGGGCGCGCAAACACAAGGTCGCGTCGTATTATGCCGATTTTGCGCTGTGGCTACCGATCATGGAAGCGTACGAAGCACGTAAACCGAAGTACTTCGCGACGCCGGCGGTGAACCTCGTCGAAGCGCTCGACGAAAGCTTGCGCGTGCTGCTCGGCGACGGCGTGTCCAAGCGCGTCGAAATGCATCGCCGCACGGCGGGCGCCTTTCGCGCGGCGTGGATGGCGCTCGAGCTACAACAACTGCCCACGAGCAGCGAGCATGCGGCGACGACGCTGAGCGCCGTGTACTACCCGGCGGGCATCGATGCCACGCTGGTCGGCGCGGTGCGCAAAGAAGGCGTCGTCATTGCCGGCGGACTGCATCCCCAGCTCGGACCGAAGTATTTTCGCGTCGGCCATATGGGTGCATGCGCGCCAGCGGACGTGCTCGCCGCGGTGGGGGCCATCGAGCGCGCCCTGGCCACGCTCGGCCATAAGCCGCACGCGATCGGTCGCGCCGTCGCCGCGGCGCAAGCCGCGCTATTCGTTTAGAGCTGTTTTAAAAGGCGTCGATGCCCGTGAGCGCGCGCCCCAAGATGAGCGTGTGCACCTCGTTCGTTCCCTCGTAGGTGTAGACGCTCTCGAGGTTCAGCATGTGTCGAATGACGGGGTACTCGAGCAGAATGCCGTTGCCGCCCAGAATTCCGCGCGCGAGGCGGGCAATTTTGAGCGCCCAGGCAACGTTGTTTTTCTTGGCAAGCGACACTTGCTGAGGGATGAGCTTGTCTTGTTCTTTGAGCCGCGCGAAGTGGTAGGACATGATTTCGCCCTTCACGATTTCGGACGCCATCTCCACGAGCTGCGCCTGGATGAGCTGTTTGCTGGCGATGGGCGCGTTGAATTGGATGCGTTCGCGCGCGTAATTGACGGCGGTTTCGTAGCAGCTCTTGGCGGCGCCGAGCGCGGCCCACGAGATGCCGAACCGCGCCTGGTTGAGACAGGCCAACGGCCCGCCGAGGCCCGTTGCTTTGGGCAAAACGTTCTCGTCGGGAACGACGACGTCGTTCATCACGAGCTCGCCCGTGGCTGAGGCGCGCAGCGACATTTTCCCTTCGATGCCCGGCGTCTCGAAACCGGCCATGCCGCGCTCGACCACGAAGCCGCGAATGCTATCGGGGCCGCCCATGGCGTCGCCTTCTTTGACTTTGCCCCACACCACGGCGAGGTGCGCCAGCGGTGCGTTGGTGATCCACATCTTGGTCCCGTTCAAAATCCAGCGACCTTGCTCGCGACGTGCGTACGTCTTCATCGAACCGGGGTCGCTGCCGCTGTCGGGCTCGGTAAGGCCGAAACATCCGATGAGCTCACCCCGCGCCATCCGCGGGAGCCAGCGATCCTTCTGAGCGTCGGATCCAAAACGGAAGATCGGGTACATGGACAGCGAGCCTTGCACGCTCGCGAAGCTGCGCATTCCGCCGTCGCCATACTCGAGCTCTTGCAACGCGAGCCCATACGCCACCGCGCCCATGCCGGCGCACCCGTAGCCTTCGATGGTCGCACCGAGAAGGCCCATGGCGGCGATTTCAGGAATGAGATCGGTTGGGAACTGCTCTTCTTCGAAGAGTTTGCCCGCGCGGGGCAAAAACCGTTCGCGAATGAAGCGGCGCACGGTGTCGCGGATCATTCGCTCCTCTTCGGTGAGCAGGTGCTCGATGGCCGAGAGGGACGAAAGGGGCATCGGTTCGTGAATCTCGACGGACATGATTGACCTCGGGGTTAAGGCGAGAAACTGCGTTATCGACCTTCGGGGAGCGTGACCTCGTCGTCGTCACGCGTTGCGTAGCCTTCTGCTTTGGATTCGTCGACGGCGGTGAGCGACCAATCGAGATCGCGCGGGACCTCGAGGCGCATTTCCTCCGGCGTGGGAAAGCGTAGTCCGCTCGCTTTGACGGCGGGTTTGATGTCATCGAGAAAATCCTGCATCACGGCGCCACTGTCGCGCTTTTTGAGCCCGACCTCGATGGCGTATTGGTTGCCGGCGCTGCCGGGCCGTCCGAAGGACAGCAATCCTTGTCGCAGCCACGTCGTGAAATCGCGCTGCTTTTGCTCGGTGAATTGCCCGCTGCGACAGAGCTCGACCACGATGCGCTCGCCGAGCGCTTGATGCCCCTTCTCTTCGGAGATGATTTTCTCGATGACGCGCCGGTACGGCACGAACGAACAGCGCTCGTACTCCTTCAGCTGCCAAAAGCCACCGCGGTCATAGAGAAACTGCGCCATCGCCAGCTCGAACCACGACTCGGCAAAGGGGATGGGATGCTGCGCGAGACGCGCGTTGGTGACCCGCTCCACGTTCTCGCCCGTAAACTCGCGGTACATCTTGGCGACCGCTTCGTAGTGTTCGAATTCCTCGCGGATGTGCCACACCATGAACTTCTGCCACTTCATGGAAGGGACGAATTTGAGCCCGTGGCCGAACATCTGCGCGGCGGCGAGCTCGCGGTACGCCTGCGATTCCATCAGCTGGCGAACCGTGGCCGTCAGCCGATCGTCCATCTCGTCGCGCTTCGTGTACTCGGCGGTGCTCATCGCTGCTTCTCCTCTTTGTGCGGCGCATTCGCCGTCGTCGTCTCTTGCTTGGCGGGCGCGCGCAAACCTTCCGTCACTTCCGTGACGATCATCTCGACGAGACGCTCGTACGTCGTCTCACCCTCGGCTGCCGTCGCTTCCGCCGGTGCACCCGTGTACGCGCGGTCCATTCCGATATCGGAAAAACGCACCGGCGCCCCGTTGGCATCCGCAATTGCCTTGGAGAGTGAGACCGGCACGGCGGCGAGCAACGCGGCGGCATCGCTCTCGACGAGGTCGGGGCGCACCGCGAGGACGAGCGACGTCTCGTAACGGCCCGCGTGGCAGTCACCGCGCTTGAACTCGTCGGTGAGGGTGCGCCCCCAGCGGCGGGTGAGTTGGTTGGGAAAGGAGACGTGACGCGCACCGCGTTCCGTGGCGATCGCCGCCGCCGCGCGCTCGATGGCCGCTACATGTTCTGGCTCGAGGTGGTTATTGACGATCGCTACGTGGACAAAGCCGTCATCGAGGAGCGCGCGGACGACGTCCGAAATGAGTGCGATCAGCGTCGCTTCCGAGACACCGATCGCCCCACGAAAACCGGCGGCGTAGCGGGTGACCCCGTAAGCGATGGAGGGCGCGACCAGCGCCGGAACGCCGCGGCTTGCGAGCGCGAGCGCGGCGCGCCGGCAAGCTTCCTCGGAGAGCAAAAGGTCGGTCGAAAGGGGAAGATGCGGGCCGTGCGGCTCTGTGCTCCCGACCGGCAGCAATGCGACGGCGCCATCTTTGGCGCGCGCCCCCTCGAGAAATGTGGCGAGGGCCTCGGTCGAGAAATCGCCGAGCATGAGCGTGGCCCGCTCGGTCACGCCGCCCCCTCGCGCGCCTTGAGCGCCTTCTTGTCGACTTTGCCGCGGTCGTTGCGCGGCAAGTCGTCGACGATGACGATCCAGCGCGGGTACTTGTGTTTGGCGAGCTTGTCTTTGACGTACGCTTGCAGCTCCGCACAGATCTCCGTCGCAGCGCACTTTTTTGCGTCTGCGCGAAGGACGACGTACGCCTTTGGTTTGAGCAGTCCGCCGTCATTGGCGCCGATCACCGCCGCCATGGCCACATGGGGGTGCTGCACGAGACACTCTTCGACTTCGAGGGGCGATACCCAGAGTCCGCTCACCTTCAGCAGATCGTCGGCGCGGCCGCCGAACCAGAGGTACCCCTCGGCGTCGAGACGAAAGAGATCGCCCGTGCAGCACCAGCGCCCGTGAAACGTGCGCCAGCTCTTGTCGCGGTCTTGGTGGTACGCGAGGGCGACCGAATCGCCGCGCACCCACATCACGCCGATCTCGCCGGGCGGCACCGGCGTGGCGCCGGGACCTTTGGCGTCCTCGGGCAAAATCGCAATTTCGTAGCCGTTCACGACGCGGCCGAGGGAGCCCGGTTTGACGTCACCGGGGCGATTGGTGGCATAAATGTGGAACATCTCCGCCGAGCCGATGCCGTCGTACACCTCGCCGCCGCCGCGCGCGCTGCCCGGACCGAACTGCGCCAGATAGCGCTCGAGGAGCGTGGGAGGGAGGGCTTCGCCCGCCGAGAGCGAGAACCGAACGGAGGAAAGATCGAGACCCGATTCGCCGTTGGCGAGGAGGGCCGCGTCGTACTCGAGCAGCTTGCCGATCATCGTCGGCACATTGGTGACGACACTCGGGCGGTGCCGCACGATCGCCGCCACCAGCGTCTCCGGCGTCGGCCGTTCGGCGAAAAGGCACGTGGTCCCTCCGACGGCGAAGGGAAAGAAGAGGTTCGTACCGGTGGCGTAACCAAAGAAGAGCCGCGGGACGCTCACCGTCACGTCGCCTTCGCGGTAACCGACGGTGCCCTTGGCGTAGTTCTCCGTGTTGAAAGCAAAATCGCGATGCGTGTGGATGGCGGCTTTGGATTTGCCTGTCGAGCCCGAGGTAAAAAGCCAAATCGCGATGTCGTCACGCTTCGTGGATACGGCGGCAAAGCGCCCCGCGGAGGCGATCGCTTGCGAGAGCGACGTCACCTTGACCGCGCCGCTCGAGGGGAGAAGCTGAGAGGACGCATCGTCCGGTTGCTCGGGGTCCTCGCCCGTCGCTAGATCGGGAACGATGAAATGTGCTCGTAAGTGGCGCGCCGCCGAGAGCGCGCCGCCCGCCGCTTCGATGCTGCGCACGACGCGCGCGAGCGTGATGATGGCGGAAGCACGCGTGTACTCGACGAGGTACGCCAGGTCTTCGACCGGCGCGTCGGGGTTGCCCATCGTCAGCACCGCGCCCGCTTTGAGCGTGGCCATGATCGACCACACGAAGGGCGGCATATCGGGCAGCACGACGAGCACCCGCTCCTCTTGCCGCACACCGGCCGCCTGCAGCGCCGCCGCGAAACGCATCGTGCGATCGGCGACGTCTTCGTACGTCCACGCGCGCGCCCCGAAGCGCACCGCCACGCGCGTCCCTTTTCCTTCGCGCAGTCGATCGAACAGGAAATAATCGGCGAGATTGAACTCGTCCGGGAAAGCACCGTCCGTCATGATTCACCCCCTCTTTTCGCAAGCGGCCTCCAAGGAGGCGCTACCAGACGACGCCGGCTCCTGCCTTCTTCGAAAAGGATGGGCGCCCCCATTTCATCCAGATCCGCCCGGTCCCAGAGCTTGCACGTGACCGCGCGATGGCGCTGGTCGAGCGCTTCGCAATAATTCGTATAGGTGCAAGCGCGCACATCTTCGCCGCGGCCGAGGCGCAGCTTCTTGAACCAGTCGGGATCGGCGAGAGACTGGCGCGCCGCGCCGATCAAGTCCCCTTCGCCATCTGCCAGAATTGCTTCCGCCTGATCGAAACTGCAAATGCCTCCCGCGACGACGACGGGCGTCTGAAACCCGGCGGCACGCACGGCGGCGCGGACCTTGGCCTGTTTGGGCACGTTGCGGGCAAAGGGCCCCCGCTCGTCGCCGAGCGAGGTGGGCATGCACTCGTGACCACTCGGCCCGGTATAAGGATACGCCGCTTCGCCAACCTTGGGCTGCTTCGCGTCTTCGAACTTTCCCCCCGTCGAAAGGGAGAGAAAATCCATACCCGCGCGCGCAAGCTCGACGCCGAAGAACGCCGCGTCGTCAACGTCGCTCCCACCTTCGATGGTCTCGTCGCAGAGGAATCGGCATCCGACCGTGTAGCTGTCGCCCAGGCGCGCGCGCACCGCGCGGTAGACCTCGATCGGCAGTCGAATGCGTTGCTCGCGCAGACCGCCATAACCATCGGTACGCGTATTCAATGCCGAAAGGAACGAGGCCATCGTGTAGGCGTGCGCATAGTGAAGCTCGACGCCGTCGAACCCCACTTGGCGCGCTCGCGCCGCGGCGTCGGCGAACAGCCCCGGCAACACCTGGGGCAAGTCACGGATGTGCGGATGCTCGACGTCGGTCACCCGCTCGCGCAATCCGAAGGCGAGGGCCTCGTATTGTCGCGGGTCGAGGAGCGCGCGCAAGGTTTCGTCGGGCAACGTCGCGAGGCGGGCACGCACCTCGCCCTCGGGGGCACCTTCGAGCGACGGCTCTCCCAGGCGCTCAGCCACCCTCTGGCGCAGTTGTTCGTCGATTGGCAAAAATCGCTCGATGAATTTGTCCTTGGGGGGACGTCGTTTGATCTGCAAGAAATCGATGCACTGAATGAAGAGCCGCGTGCGTCCAGCGCTCTTCTGACGAACCCGCTCGGCGAGCGCGCGCAGGCCGGGAAGAAAGCGATCATGCCCGATGCGCAAAAGGGGCCCGCTCGGCACGTCGCGGATCCCCGTCGCCTCGACGACGATGACGCCGGGCTCCCCTTCGGCGAAGCGGCCGTACCAATCGAGCACCGCCGGCGTGACGAAACCATCGTCGGTGGCCCGCCACGGAACCATGGCCGGAACCCAGGTCCGCTCGTGCAACGCTAGGCCCGAGCCGAGCACGCAACGCGAAAAGAGGCGCGACTGTGCGATCTCGGCCGCGCTCGGCGCTCGCATGATCGGCAACGCGTGCCGGATCTTTCCCGCGGTGCTCGCCATGGTCAGCGGGCCTCGGTTTTGGATTGCCGCCGGCGCTCGCGCTCGAGCCGTCGGGTCGCGATGACGACGCGCTGGATTTCGGTCGTCCCTTCATAGATGCGGAGCGCTCGAATTTCGCGGTACAGGCGCTCGACCGCAATCCCGCGCACGACCCCCAGCCCGCCGTGGATCTGCAGGCAACGATCGATGATCCGCTGTGCCGCCTCGGTGGCGTACATTTTGGCGATGGCCGCTTCCTCGGTGATGGACGCGGCGCCTTCGTCTTTCAGAAGCGCTGCGCGAAAAACGAGGAGCCGGGCTGCGTCGAGCTCGGCCACCGAATCGGCCAGATAGGCCTGAATCTGTTGAAACTCGCCGATCGATTTGCCGAATTGCTGGCGCCAAACCGCGCGGTGGAGCGCTTCGTCGAGCGCGCGACGCGCCATGCCGCACGCAGCGGCGCCCACGCTGACGCGGAAGGTGTCGAGCGTCGACATGGCGATGTCGAAACCCGCGCCCACATCGCCGAGACGATCGGCGTCGCGCACCATCGTTCGATCGAGGTGAAGCGTTCCGATGGAATGGTCGGCCATCATGGCGATGGGGCCCTGCACGGTGAGCCCCGGCGCGTCGCGCTGCACGACGAACGCCGTGATCCCTTTGCGCCGCGCAGGCGGATCGGCGTTGGCAAAGACGACCATCTGATCGGCGATGGGCGCATTGGAGATGAACGTCTTGGTGCCCGTGAGCCGCCACAGCGCGGGATCGCCATCGTCCTTTTTGGCGACCGTCTGCAGCGATGCCACGTCGGTTCCGGCCTCGGGCTCGGTGAGTGCGAACGCCGCAACCGCGCTACCCGCGACCGCGCCGGGTAAAAGGCGTGATTTCTGCTCGGCCGACCCGAAGGCGTGGATGGGATACGTACCGAGCCCCTGCACGGCGAAGAGCGAATCCGCGGCTCCGCTCGCCCACGCCAGTCCTTCGCGCACGAGGCAAATGCTGCGCAGGTCGACGGCGCCGGCCTTTGGCGCGAACGACTGCAAGAAGCCGCGGGCGCCGAATTCGAGCACGATGGCTCGCTCGACTTTGCCCGACTCGTCGGGCAGCTGCCGCGAGACCGCGCCAGATTCTTCGAGCTCGGTCACGCGGGCGATCGCCTGGCGCACCTTGGCGGCTAGCTCCCGGTGCTCGTCGCGAAAAAGAAAGCCGAGATCGTCGGTGCTCAACCCGGGGCGGGCGGGTGCGCTTGGCGGCGGAAGGCTCACGGCCGTCTCCGCTGCGCGGCCGAGCACGTGCTCTTCACCGGCCGTCTCCTTCGTCCGATGTTTTCGGCGCGGGCGCGCCGGCAAAACGCGGCGTGCGTTTCTTGGCGATGGCGTCGTACGCTTCCCGGAAATCCGCGTGCATCATGCAAATGGCTTGCGCTTGAGCCTCGGCTTCGATGGACTCGTCGAGGGACATCCCGTGCTCGTCTTCGATCATCTGCTTGGTCATGGCATGCGCAAAAGCGGGACCTTCGGCGAGCTTGGTGGCGAAGGCGAGCGCCGCCTCGAGCGCCGTACCGTCGGCGACGATGCGGTTGGCGAGACCGATGCGATAAGCTTCGTCGGCGCCGATGAGATCGCCGGAGTAGAGAATCTCGTTCGCTCTTCCGAGCCCGACCACGCGCGGCAACAGATACGCAGCCCCCATGTCCGCACCTGACAGACCCACCTGCGGAAAGACGAATCCGAATCGCGCCGACTCTGCCACGATGCGCACATCGCAGGCGAGCGCGATGACGGCCCCCGCGCCCACCGCTACGCCATTCACGGCGGCGATCACGGGACGTCGCACGCGGCGCAAGTTGCGAATGAGCGCGCCCGTCATGCGCGTGAACGCCAGCAACTTCGGCGCATCGTAGGACACGAGCTCGGCGATAATGGCGTTGCGATCGCCGCCGGAGCAAAAGCCCTTTCCCGCGCCGGTGACGACGACCGCGCGCACCGCCTCGTCGGTGGAGAGCAGGGGCAAGAAGTCGCGCAGTTCGGCGTAGCTCTCGAACGTGAGCGAGTTGAGCGTGCGGGCGTTATCGAGCGTGATCGTCGCCACGCCCGCGGCGAGCGAAAATCGGAAGTGAGCGGGCGCGGGGAGCGTCATTTCGCCCCCTCTCGCGGCAGAACGCATGTCGCCTCGATCTCGACTTTGGCGCGCTTCTCGACGAGACCCGCCACCCCCAAAAGTGCCATCGCCGGAAAGTGCCGCCCCATGCGCGCCCGCCAAGCATGGCCGATCGCGCGCGTCGCCGATCGGTAAGCGTCGAGGTCCGTCACGTAGACGGTCATCCGCGCGATGTTCCGAACCTCACCTCCCGCTGCGCGGACGACAGCCAACACGTTGTCGAGAGCCTGCGCGAATTGTTCGGCGAGATCGTCGGTCGTGAACTTGCCGTCAGGGTGCCATCCCACTTGCCCGGCGACGAACAGCATCCGCTCGCCCTGCCCCAGCGTGCACATGCCGTTCGCGTAGCCGAGCGGCGGCGGCCATCCCTCGGGCTGCACGTTGCGCAAAAGCTCGATCGCGCTCTCACCCATGAAGCCCTCCGCCGCTGATCGCAATGGCCTGGCCGTGGATCCCGCGTGCATCGGGCGCGAGCAGCGAGGCAACGAGATGAGCAATCTCTTCGGGTGCGAAGAGGCGATGTTGCGGTGACGTCTTGGCGAGCGCCTCTTTGGCGGCCGCCGCATCGCGCCCCGTTTTATCGACGATGCGCGCGACGGAGCGATCGGTCATCGGCGTATCGACGAAGCCCGGGCACACGGCGTTGATAGTGACGTCGCTGGTCGCGATCTCCATCGCGATCGCCTTGACCAGCCCGACCACGGCGTGCTTGCTCGCGCAATAAGCCGCGGTGTACGCATACCCGACGAGGGCCGCGGTCGATGCGACGACAACGACGCGCCCGTAGCCTCGCCCCACCATGCCCGGTATCGCGGCGCGACAGAGTCGGAAGACGGCCGTCGCGTTGGTCGCCATTACCGCGTCCCACGCTTCGTCACTCGTGGCGGCGAGCTTGTGCGACGCTTCGATTCCCGCGTTCGGAATGAGCACGGAAGCGGGACCGAGCCGCGATTCGACTTCTTGCAAAATCGCTTCGGACGCCCCCTTCGCCGTCACGTCGGCGGTGACGGCGATGCCTCCCAGCTCGCGCGCGAGCGACTCGATCGCGTCGTGGCCGCGCGCGACCAAGGCCACCTTGAGACCGTCCTTTGCCAAGCGTCGCGCGATCGCCACTCCGATTCCGCGCGACGCACCGGTCACGATGGCGACCCGTCCGGCGAGCGCGGTTTCGGCCCCTGTCGGTGCTCCCATGGCGGTTCTTTACCGGGCTCGACATCTGTCCGCAATGAGATCCATCCAATTGAAGATAAGCTGGACGATGGTCGCCCCACCTTCCGCCCGGGCGGTCGCCGTCACCGCTGGACGAGCGCTTGATGGCCGAGCCGCACGTCGATGCTCGGGTGCTCGCGGACCAGCGTGCGCAGACGCGCGAGGCTCTCGGCATTGCCGGCGCGATCGGCGGTAAAGCTGCCCGGCTCGACGTCGTTCTCCCATCCCCACGCGGTGTGGCAAGTGTCTCCGGTGAGGAGCACCGGCCCTTTCGGCGTACGGGCGACGTAAGCCGTGCTTCCGTGCGTGTGCCCGGGCATGGAGAGGGCCCATAGCGAGCCGTCGCCGAACACGTCGAGCACGCCGACGAAGCGTCCGTCGGCGTCGGGTTGGTACTGCCATTCCTGGATCGGCTCTTGGCCCTCGAGCTCGCGATCGATGCTCGGACGAACCACGATGTTGAGAAATGCCTGGGCGCTCGTCTCGCCGGGACCCGTGAAAACGGGTGTGCCCTTGGGCACATCGGGCATGCCCATCACGTGATCGAGGTGCAAGTGCGTGAGGAGCACGCCGCGCAGCGGCTCCTCGTGCCGCGAAAGCCACTCGCCGAGCGGCACTTTGATCTTCAGCTTCTCGCGATGCATGAAGCTCGCTACCAGGCCGCGCACGGCCGCATGATCGGGGTCGTCGCGCAGGGCGCGCTCGATGCCGGTGTCGACGATGTACATGCCGCGCGTCGGATGGCGCACGATGTGGAAGTAGATCTCGATCGGCTCGTCTTCGTCACGTAAACCCGCGGCTTTGGCCTTGGGGTGCTCGAGGTTCAAGACCCCGCTGCGATCGACGGCCCAGTCGGCCGAGGCGATGGTCTCCACCGCCACGGGCCCCGGCTGGTCGATGACCGCCAGAAGGTCCTTCGAGCTGCGGTTCGTTCCCAGCGTGCTCGGCTTGGTGGGATGCGAGGAAAAAGAGCATCCGCCGAGCACCGTCGTTGCCAGCACCATTGCGATTGCCGTCGTCCTTCTCATGGCGTTCCTTGGGGCGAGAACCTTTTTTGCTACGGCGGAGCGCCGTCTCGTGGCCCTTACCTGCGCTGAACCTAGGTCATGCATAATCACATGAAAACTGGCGAATATGACATGGTATCATGCATAAATGGATATCCCGTGGGACGACCTTCAAGTCTTTCTCGCGGTGGCCGAGGGGCGCAGCATGAGCGCGGCGGCGCGGCGCCTGCGCATGGGCCAGCCCACCGTGAGCCGGCGCGTGGCCGCGCTCGAGCATCGGCTCGGCTACGCGCTCTTTCGCCGCAACGTCGAAGGTGTCCTGCTCACCGCGGCCGGCGAACGCTTGGTGTCACCGGCAAGGCGCATGGCGGAATGGGCGGGCGAGGTCACGCGCGCGTCGAGCAGCATCGATCACAAACCGGAAGGGCTCGTGCGCATCACGGCGCCGCCCGTCGTGGCGTGGGACTTCCTGGCGCCGTTCGCCGGCTGGCTACGCCGCAAACACGGCGCGATTCGCCTCGAGGTGCTGTCCGATACGCGCTTTCTCGACTTGGGGCGCGGCGAAGCCGACCTCGCGCTTCGCACCAACCCGGCCAATCAAGCCGATCTCGTGACGGTCGCATCGTTCGAGCATTCCAACGCCATTTTCGGTGCCAAGGATTATGTCGCTCGGCTTCCGCGACGTTTTACGCTCGCCGACCTCGACTGGATCTGTTGGGCGCCGCCCTACGAAGATCTCACGCCGAACCCACAGCTGGCTGAGTTGGTGCCGGGTTTCGTGCCTGCCTTCACGTCGGACAGCTACTTGGTGCAGCGCCAGGCAGCCGAAGCGGGGCTCGGCGTCATAGCGCTCGGCGACTGGCGGCATCGTTTCGCGCGCCCGACGGCGCTCGTGCCGCTCAAGTTGGATCTCGGAGCGCATGCCCGTTCGGCGACGCACCTCGTCTGCGCCAAGAGTGCGCTCGACATTCCGCGGGTGCGTCTCGTGGCCGAAGTCATCGCCGAAGCGCTGCGCGCGCCGCGTTGAGCGTCGTGACCGGATGGCCCGGTGATTACGCGGCCTTCACTGCTTTCATGCGCTGCGAGTGTCGGCCGTCCACGGGAAGGCGCAGAAGGAAGGTCGTGCCTTCGCCCATTTTGGTTTCGAACGTCAGCGTTCCGCCATGTTTTTCGACGACGATGGATCGCGCGATGGCGAGACCCTGCCCGGTACCGCGCCCCACCTCTTTCGTGGTGAAGAACGGATCGAAGATGAGATTCTGAATGTCTTGCGGGATACCGCCGCCGCTGTCGCTGATGGCGACCTGCACGAACTCGTTGTCGAGCTCGGTACGCACCGTGATGCGACCCTTGTTGGCGGTACCCGCCACGACGTCGCCGATCGCGTGCGCCGCGTTGACGATGATGTTGAGCAGCGCCTGGTTCACGTCCCCGGGGAAACAGGTGATGCGCGGCAGATCGGCGAGGTTGGTCTCCACCTCGGCGACGTGCTTGTACTCGCTTCTCGCGATGGTGAGCGTGGTGAGAATCCCCTGGTTCAGATCCATTGGCACCATCTCCTTCTGATTGGGATGGGCAAACTCCTTCATCGATCGAACGATGGTGGCAATGCGCGCGAGTCCTTCTTGCGTGGCGCCGAGGGCGCTGGGCAGGTGGTCGATGAGGTAGGAAAGATCGGCCGTGTCCTCCGCCTGGTTGACGTCGGCGATGATGTCCGCCTTGGCGGGGTCGCCGGAAATTCGTTCCAAAGCGCTGCGATAGTGCTCGATCAAAAGGAGAAGGTCATCGTTCGCTTCCCGTAAAAATCGAAGGTTGTCGCCGACGAACTGTACCGGCGTGTTGATCTCGTGCGCGATTCCCGCGGCAAGGCGTCCAACTGCCTCTAGTTTCTGCGCATGACGGAGCTCGACCTCGGCGTGCTGACGCGCCTTCATCTCGCTGTGCAGTCGTTCGCTGGCTATGCTCAACTCCGAGTGGGCGCTGGCGATCTCGCGCATCTGGTCGTCGCTGCGGACGAGCATCGCGCGCAGCGCGTCGAACCGGACCTTGGAGATGAGAGAGCAGAAAAACGCCAGCATGGTAAACGCCATGGGGTAACGGACGGCCACGCCGTCGAAGAGCGCGACGCTGTCCATGACCACGCAAAACGCCGCGGTGATGCCCGCCGCCAGTCGATCGTCCACGTGATCGAAAGCGACCGCCACGTAAGGCAGCCACAGCCAGCAAGCGACCGGCCAATCCAGGTAGTACGCGAGCGCGACCCCGCTGCCGAGGTTGACGACGGTGCGCAGAACTTCGCCCCTCACGAGGCCTACCCGCTTCAAAAGGACGAGGCTGACCAGCACGTTCCACGGGATGACAAGGACCTGCACCGCCGCGATCACCATCACGTGACGCCAGGTGCCCCATTTTTCGATCAGCGTGAGCAAGCTGATCGCACCCGCTCCTGCCGTATTCAGTTTGTTGAGCCGAGCGGTTACTTCGATGTAGCGGTCTTGCGGAGTCATCTTGGCGGGCAAGGGACGCGTGGGGCGATCGCCGAGCCTTTGCCTGATAAATACGGTCGAATCGTGCTCCACTTAAGAGATTGAAACTGCGCGTGATTCAGTGGCGCATGGGTGCCTCGCGACCCCCGTTCGCCGTTCGACTGCCGCTAGCGGGGCCCGGCGAGCGCCGGAAACCCGACGCGAAAGGTCGTTCCGCACCCGGGTTGGCTGTCGACGTCGATGAAGCCGCCGTTGCGCGTCACGAACGAATGCACCATCGAGAGGCCGAGCCCGGTTCCCCCCTGGCTCGACTTGGTGGTGAAGAAGGGCTCGAAGATGCGGGCGCGGGTGGCAGCGTCCATCCCCGCGCCCGTGTCCGTCACGCACAGCACGGCATACGCTGTCGCGCCCGAAGCACCAAGCGCCCTCCGAGTCGGAGCGTCGCGCAGCTCGCGGATGGTCTCGACGACGAGGGTTCCGGCGTTGGGCATCGCATCGCGCGCGTTGATGACGAGGTTCAAGACGAGCCGCTCGAGCCGCTCACGATCGATCTCGATATGACCGAGCTCGCGGTCGAAGCGGAGCGACAGCTCGATGCGGTCCCCCAGGAGCCGCGTCAACATCGGCTTCATCTGGAGGAGCATGTCGTTCATCTGCACGACCGCTGGTCGTTCGGTGGTGAGCTCTGCGATCGACAAGAGCTTGCGCGCGAGCAACGCTGCGCGCTCCGCGGCCTCGCGTATCTCGGCGACGCTGCGCTGAAGCTCGCCATCGGCGGGTTCCCGCTGCGCGAGCAGATCCGTGTAGCTGAAAATGGGAACGAGCAGGTTGTTGACGTCGTGCACGACGGCCGCGGCAGCCTCACCGAACGTCCGCTGCTCATGTGCGTGTTCGAGCTCACGCTCGAAGCGTTTTTCTCGGGTGACGTCACGGAACGTCACGACGTAACGACCGGCCTGAAAAAGTCGCGCTTCGACGCGCATTTCAGAAAGCCCACCGTCCCTCGAGGACTCGGAAAATTCGAGCGACGTCTCCCCATAGTCGCGCAGCCGGCGCGCCGCCTTGCTCACATCGAGCCCGCTCGGAAGCAGGTCTTGAAGACGTAAGTTCAAGAGCTCGCCATGATCGACCGCGTAGAGACGGGACGCCGCCGCATTGGCCGCCAGCACACGGCCGGTGGCGTCGATCACGATCATCGGGTCGGGTGCGCGGTCGAACAAATTGGAGAAGAACTTGGCGCCAGCATCGACCAATGCGAGCTGACGCCGCAGGACATCGAATTTCGGGCAACGGGTGGCATCGGGACTCATGCCCTCCATTTCGTGCCTCGGCACGATCGGGGGTATCGGCGCCTCGCCGATTCTCCAGTCGGACGATGCCGCGCGGTGCGTAGGACGCCGTCCTACAACCGCGAGCGGGGCGCGCAACCGAAGTTCAAATGCTTCGCCCGCGCGCGACGACCGCGGAGCGCACCAGGTCGACGGCAGCTTCGAACTGCGTCGATTTATCGAAGAAGTGGTCGGCTCCGAGGTCTCGGCAGCGCTGCGCGTAGGCGTCACCGGTGTGGTTGGTGAGCACGAGCACGGTGGGCGCTCTCAGCAGCCTTTTGAGCAGCGGCAAGATTTCGAGACCGCTCCGATCGGGAAGATCGAGATCCAGGATGACGAACTCGGGACGCAGCGCGCGAGACAGGTCGATCGCTCGCGTCGCATCGGCCGCCTCGAGGACGAGCTCGACGCCGTCGATATCGCGCAGCAAGGTAGCGATGCGCCCGCGAACCCCGGCCGAATCGTCCACGACCAAAACCTTCATCTGCGTAAGTGTTAGCGGCGGGCGAAGGGGCCGGCCATCCGCGCTACTCCGAAGCGACTGTAGGATGGTCGCTACCGGAACCGTCGGTGTTCGTCCTACTCCATGAGGCCGTTGGTCATGGCGTAGTGGGTGAGCTCGGAGTTGGTCTTCAGGTTCATCTTCTTCAAAATGCGCGTGCGATGCGTGCTGATGGTCTTCACGCTGAGGGCGAGCTCGCGACCAATTTGGGAAACGGTTTTGCCCGAGGCGATCATTTTGAGGATCTGAAATTCTCGGTCCGAGAGCGCCTCGTGCAGCGGACCGGTGTCGCCGCGCGCCACCGAAGACGCGAGTTTTTCGGCGACCTCGGGGGTGATGAATCGGCGCCCTTCTGCGATCCGGCGTACGGCGTCGACCAGTTTTTCGGGCGCGCTCTCTTTGGTGAGAAAGCCCGAGGCCCCGGCTTTCAAGGCGCGCACGGCATACTGTTCTTCGGAGTGGACCGTCAGAATGAGGACGGGCAGCTCGGGGCGCTCGCGTTTGATGTCCCCCAACAACTCGAGCCCGCTGCGACCCGGTATGTTGACGTCGAGCACCACCGCATCGAATCGACCTTCGAGGACTTTGGACCACAACTCGCCGGCGGTGGCCGCTTCTCCGGCCACCTCGATGTCGCTCGTTTCTTCGAGAATCTGGCGCACGCCGCGCCGCACGACGGCGTGGTCGTCGGCGATGAGCACGCGGATCACGGGGCGCTCCCGGAAAGAGAGCGGTCGAGCCGGAGCGCGAGGGTCACCGTCGTGCCGCCATTCGGCCCCACGAAAACGTCGACGTCGCCGCTCAGACGGCGCGCGCGCTCGCGAATGCCGAGCAACCCCAGCGACGTGGGGCTCTTGGCGGCGCCTTCACGGATGCCTTTGCCATTGTCGGCAACGACGAGCGACAAAACGTCTCCGCGCTTTTCGAGGTTGACGTCGACGCGCGTCGCGGCGGCATGGCGGGCCACGTTGGTGAGCGCCTCCTGGAAAATACGGAATACGCCCGTGGAGGCGTCCCGCGCGAGGTCGATATTCCCGACGTTGGAGCGCATGACGCACGCGACGCCCATGCGCTTTTCGAATTCCTTGGCCTGCCATTCCAAGGCCGCCACGAGACCGAGGTGGTCGAGCACACCCGGTCTTAGCTCGGCCGAGATACGCCGCACTTGCCCGATTGTTTCGTCGATGAGCTCGGACATGCCGGACATGCGTCCGCGCACCTCCGGGGCGAGCGGTCCATCGAATGCGGCCAGGCGGCGCCCGAGCCAGGCGACATCCATCTTGAGCCCGGTCATCGCCTGACCGAGCTCGTCGTGTATCTCGCGCGCGATGCCGGTGCGTTCCTCCTCGCGCGCATATTCGAGATGCGCGTTCAACGCGCCGAGCTGCTCTTCCATCTGCTTGCGCTCGATGGCGATGCCGGCGATATGCGTAGCGCGCCGGATGAGCGCCACTTCGGCATCGGGCACGGTGCACGGTTGAGCATAGTAAAGGGCAAACGTTCCGAGCACGCGCCCGTCGTTGGAAAATATCGGGCTCGACCAACAAGCCCGAAGGCCGTACCGCTCGACGACGTAGCGGTATTGCTCCCAAAGCGGGTCAGTGAGGATGTCAGAAACGAAAACGGGCCCTCGCCGATAAACCGCCGTACCGCAAGACCCGGCCGAGGGTCCGATGGGAAAGCTCGCCAATTCTCGATTGAAGGCGGCGGGCAGGCTCGGTGCCGCGCCGACGTGCAACGTTTCGCGAACTTCGTCGTAAAGGAGAATCGAAGCCATCATTCTCGGGACCTCGTTCTCGATGGCCAGCACCAGCTTGGTCAGCGTTTTCGCGAGCGGCGCCGAGGTGGCAATGAGCTCCAGCGTTTGGTGAACGCCTTCCTCCAAGCGCTCGCGCGCCCGGCTTTCGGTCACGTCGCGGCACGTTCCGACGAGGCCGATGAAGCGGCCGCGGTCGTCGAACCGCGGCTCACCGGCGGAGTCGAGCTCGCGAATGGATCCGTCCGGTCGCAGGATGCGTTCTCGATATTGAAATGCAGCTTGGTGCTTGACCGCTTCCGATACGGAGCGGGTCACCTTCGCGCGATCGTCCTGGTGAACGCGCGCGAGAAAACCCTCGAACGTGAGAACGCAGGATTGGGGCTCCAGACCGTAGATGCGATAGAGCTCGTCGGACCATACGACGGTGTTGGTGCTGAGCGTCCATTCCCAGCTGCCGATGTGCGTAATGCGCTGCGCCGTCGCGAGCAGCCGTTCGCTGTGCGACGCTCGGGCCTCGATCTGCGCGCGCGTCGGCGCGTGCCCCTTCGTCTTGCGCAGACCGGATTTCCGATCAATCCGCGCCGAGGGCCCCCCGGTCCGTCGCTCCCCTTTGCTCATGGCTCGTGGGCAGCCGTCGAGCGCCGATGCGGTCGGGCTCCCCCCGTTCTTCGCCCACCCTACCACGCCCGATTACGGGCCGCGCTTGAAGGTGCTCTTGGCGTTGGCGGGGCGCGACGCTTTGTACTTGTCCCAACAGCTCGGGCACCGCCACTGCGCGGTGACAGCGCCGTTCGATCCGACCTGCCGTACCACGCGCCACCCGAAACGCATGCTCAGCAGGGTCGACGAATCTGAGTCCTCGTCGCTCGGGGGCGGCGTCGCGCCGCATCCGCAACAAGCCGGGTGTATTCGGATTTCCGTCATGGGAACGATGTGCGTGGCTTGGCACACCTAAACAACGGTTCCTAGCGGATTTACTTGAGCTTGTGCTCATTTTCGCTTGCGCCCAATGGCCGAGTGGTCGACCGATCGCTGCATGATCGAGATCTTTTTCGACTTCATCTCCCCGTACGCGTACCTCGGCTGCTCGCGCATCCGCGCGCTCGGAGAGCGCCTCGGACAGGACATCGAACCTCGGCCCTTGCTCTTTGCGGGCGTGCTCAACGCGCTCGGCACCAAAGGGCCGGCCGAGGTGCCGGCGCGCCGTGCCTATGTGGTGAAGAACGTCATCCGAATGGCGCACCGCGCCGGGGTGAAAATTGCACTACCACCAGCGCACCCCTTCAATCCCTTGCCGGCGCTCCGGGTCGCTGCGCTCGATGTCGATCGCGCGCTGCGCTGGCGGATCATCGACGCGCTCTTCGAAGCGACGTGGGCAGGTGGTGGCGGGATCGACGGCCCCGAAAGGGTGGCCGCGGTGCTCCGGCAATCGGGTATCGAGGAGGCGCCCCTCATGGCGCTGGCGAGCGCCCCCGAAGCGAAAGAGCGATTGCGCCGCAACACCGAAGAGGCGTTGGCGCGCGGCGCGTTCGGCGTCCCCACCATGTTCGTCAATGGAGAGATGTTCTTCGGCTTCGATTCATTTCCGGACATCGAAGCCTACGTACGCGGCGAGGATCCGGTCACCCAGCAGCTCGGCATCGTCGAGCAGTGGGCCAAGCTCCCCGTCGCGGCCGCGCGCCCCAAAGCTGGGTGAGCATCGGGCACCGCGCGCCCGTCAGCGCGGCCAGAGCTCGGCGTGAGCGGCGGTGATGAGACCGGACAGTGAGAAGCTGTCGAAAAATTCGCGGCTGTCTTGGTCATCGCCCGCAAAACGCTCGCGCCAGGCGGCGACGTTCACGTTGGAGAGCACCGCCTTTTTCACGGCTTCGAGGTTGCGCGGTCCGCTGCCGGTGCGATGGATCTCCTGGTCGACCTGGATCACCACCACGCGCAAGAACTCGATCACCTGATCGAGATATGCTTTTCCGCGGAGCACCTTTCCGTGACCGGGAACGAGCCCATCGAATTCGAGACCCGCCATCTTCTCGAGCGTGGCGATGAGCTCGAGCGGGTATCCGCCGCCGAGATACGGCACGGGGTGGTCGAGCAAATCGCCGGCGACGAGGATCTTTTCACGTGGCAGGTACGCCACTGCGTCGCCCGCCGTGTTTCCGCGCCCGAGATGAAGAATGCGCACGAGGCGGCCACCGAGATCGATGTCGAGCTCGCGCTCGAAGGCGACGGTCGGCACCATGTCGCGACGGGATGCCAATTCGCGAAACTCCCGCCCACACCGGCTCGATTCCGGCGAGGGCCGTCTTGAATTCTGCAATTTCGCCGGCGGTCAGCGGCTTGCCGTCGGCGTCCTTGCCGGACTCGATGCGCTGCTTGAACGTCGTGGCGCGATCGGGAAATTTCGCGAACCACTGCGGATTGTAGCCATCGATCTGCTTTTGCGTTTTCGCGCTGAGCGACGATGCTGAGACCGGGGAAGGCGTCCTTGTAGACGCCGTTTCCCATGGTGTGGTCGTAATGCCAATGCGTATTGATGAGGTACCGAACGGGCTTGGTCGTCCATTTCTGAATCTGCGCGATGTCTTTTTTGGCGCTCGAAGGGAGATAACAAGAATCGACGACGAGCGCCTCGCGCTCCCCGACGATGACGGTGGTGTTCCCTTGGGGGAAGGTGTCTGGCGCGTCTTCGTGGCGAATGAGACCGAGCAGCATCGCGCGAAGCGGGCCCCTCGGCTTGCGATGACCGAAACCACGACGCTCGAACCGCTGGACCGTTTTCCTCGACGCCATGGTCATCCTCCATGCCGCCCCGGCGAGTCGGGGCGCGACGCACGTCTCTACGTCGCCGGCCGCCGCCCGTTTCGCTAAAAGCCGCCGTTAGGCGACGATCGGCGCCTCGCGCCCCGTCTCCTCGACGTATTCGGCGTAACCACCGCCGTACATGTGGATTCCTTCCGGCGTCAGCTCGAGCACCCGGTTGGAAACCGCGCGCAAGAAGTGCCGGTCGTGCGAAACGAACAGCATCGTCCCTTCGTAGCCGGAGAGCGCGTCGAGCAGCACCTCTTTGGTGCCGAGGTCGAGGTGGTTGGTCGGTTCGTCCAGCACCAGAAAATTCGGCGGGTCGTAGAGCATCTCCGCCAAAACGAGCCGCGCTTTCTCGCCGCCAGAAAGGATGCGGCAGGGTTTTTCGACGTCATCGCCCGAAAATCCGAAGGCGCCCGCCAAAGTTCGGAGCGAGCCGATGCTCGCCTTGGGGAATTTGCCGATCAACGCCTCCCACACGGATTGTGACGGATCGAGGACCTCCATCGTGTGCTGCGCGAAATAGCCGAGCTTGACGCTGGCACCGAGCAGCGCGCGACCGCTGTCGGGCGCGGTCGCCCCCGCCACCAGCTTGAGGAGGGTGGATTTGCCCGCTCCGTTGACGCCCATCACGCACCACCGCTCGCCACGACGCACGAGGAGGTCGAGACCGCTGTAGATCGTTTTGGTGCCGTACGCCTTGTCGATCGCTTCGAGCTTGGCAACGTCGTCGCCCGATCGCGGCGCGGCGGGAAATGCAAAGCGCACACGCTTGCGCTGTTTGGGGGGCTCGACGCGTTCGATTTTTTCTAGCTTCTTGACGCGCGATTGCACTTGGGCGGCGTGGCTCGCGCGCGCCTTGAAGCGGGCGATGAAGGCCTCTTCCTTGGCGAGCATCGCCTGTTGCCGATCGAACTCGCTCGCCGCCTGCGCCTCGAGGAGGGCGCGCTGCTTTTCGTAAAAGTCGTAGTCTCCGGAGAAGACGCGCACCTCGCCGCCGTCGATCTCGATGATCTTGGACACGACGCGGTTCATGAACTCGCGATCGTGCGACGTCATGATGAGAGCTCCGTCGTAATCTTTCAGAAACTGCTCGAGCCAGAGAATGGATTCGATATCGAGATGGTTGGTCGGCTCGTCGAGCAGCATGGCGTCGGGCTTCATCAAGAGGATGCGCGCCAGCGCGACGCGCATTTTCCATCCGCCCGACAGCGCCCCTACGTCCCCATCCACGATCTCCGGCGCAAAGCCGAGCCCCGCCAAAATCTCGCGCGCTCTTGCGTCGAGCGCATAACCGCCGAGCTCCTCGAAACGGGACTGAACGTGGCCGAACTCCTCGACGAGCGCGTCCATGCGGTCGGCCGAGGCCGGGTCGGCGAGCGCCGCTTCGAGCTGGCGCAGGCGCGTCGCAACTTCCGAAACCGGTCCCGCGCCGTCCATCGTCGCGGCGACCACCGTGGTCCCCGTCATATTGCCGACGTCTTGACTCAAATAGCCGACGCTCTTGCCGCGATCGACCACCACTTGACCGATGTCCGGCTCTTCTTCCCCGACGATCATGCGAAAGATGGTCGATTTCCCAGCCCCATTGGGCCCGATGAGTCCGACCTTCTCGCCGCGAAAAACGTCACAGGTGGCGTCGAGAAAAAGGATCTGCCGGCCGTGTTGCTTGGAAATGCCCTGGATACGAATCACGGCGGGGGGTTAGCACGGCGAACGATGGGGCGCTTGCGCCGGCTTCCCCACCGGCGTGATGCGTTGCCTGCAAATGCGCCGTCTCAGGGTCGCGGCATGAGGAGCATCCGATCGTTGCCGGAGTCGAGCACGTACAGCAGCGTCCCGTTCGACAACATTCCGCTCGGTCCTTGCAACGTGCGCACGGAGAGGCCGCCGTTGTTGGCGAGGCCGACGTCCATGTTGGGCTGTCCGATGACACCGTCGGCCGCCACCTGGTTCAGCGCGGGGATCGCGTTCCAATAAAGGATGCGGTTACTGCCTGCATCCGACACGTAGAGTCGGCCGCTCGCGTCGACGTGAATGGCGTTGGGGTTGGTCACCGTCTTCGAGCTCGGCGTCACCGCGGCGGCGGCGGTCACCATATCGGGTTGACCGAGAACGAGGTCGGCCGCCTTGCCGTGCGTGGCGGGAATCGTGTTCCAGATGAGCACCCGGTTGTTGCCGCTGTCCGTTACGAACAGCTTTCCTCCGCTCGCATAGACCAACGTGGGTCGGCTGAGGCTCGAGGCGCTGATGCCGCCGTTGTTCACCGCGTTCGACGTCAAATTGGGCTGCCCCAGCGCGATATCGGCAGGCTTGCCGTTCATGTCGGGTATTGCGTTCCAGATGAGCACCCGGTTGTTGCCCGTATCGGCGACGAAGACGTGCGTGCCGTCGGTATGCGGTGTCGCGCGCCCCAATAGGCTGCTGCCCGAAACGCCGCCGGTATTCTGCGTCGACGTCACCAAATCGGGTTGGCCGAGCGCGATGTCCGCCGGTTGCTGGGTCAGCATGGGGAGCGTATGCCACTGGGTCGTGCGGTTCGCGCACTGCTCGCCGACGAGCAAACGCGTTCCGTCACTATGCACACCGCTCGGCGCGCAGATGCTACTCGCGGTGGTCGTGCCGCCAAACTGACCATAAGAGGTGAAGTTCGGTTGCCCGAGTACGATGCTCGGCACGTCGAGGCGGGACGTCGGAGGCGTGTTCCAGATCAACACGCGCGCCGCGCCGTCGGCGATGCCGAATCGGGTGCCCAGCATGGTGACGCCCGAAGGTGACGAAAGCGATGATGCCGAGATCGGTCCTCCGTTGTTGAGACGACCCGAGACCATGTCCGGCTGACCGAGCACGACGGCCGCCGGCGCGCCGGTCGCGGTGGGGACGGTCGGATAGATGAGGATGCGATTGTTGAATCGGTCTGTAATGGCGAGGCGCGTGCCGTCACCGCCGACGCCCGACGGGTTGGTCATGCTCGACGCGCTGATTCCACCGGCATTCGACGTGTTTCCGCTCACGCTCGCCTGACCAAGGATGAAATTGGCCGACTGCCCATTGGTGGTGATCGGCATGTTCCAGACCGCAACTCGGAAGTTCAGGTCGTCGGCCACCGCAACGATGTTGCCATTGGCGTAGCCCGCGATCGGTCCATCGAGACCTGCGAGGCCGACGGGGCCATTGGCGTTCGGCGCATTCAGCGCCATGCTCGATTGTCCGAGCACCAAATCGGCCGGTGCCTTGTTGATGGTCGGCAGCGTGTTCCAAATGAGCACGCGGTGGTTGGCGTGATCGGGCAGAAAAACACGCGTACCATCGGACCAGCCGCACATGGGGTCCGCGATGCTGCTCTCGCTGACGCCGCCGTTGTTGATCGTGGTCGACGTCATGTCGGGCTGTCCGAGCACGATGTCGGCAGGGGCACGGGGTTGCGTGGGAATGGCGTTCCACACGAGAACGCGCGCGTTGACGCGGTCGGACACGAACAGCTTACTGCCGCCGAGCCATACGCAAGGCTCGTCCATGCTGATCGCGCTGACGCCCCCGGTGTTGGTCGTGCCCGTCGTAAAATCCGGTTGTCCGAGGACGAGATCCGCAGCCTGGTTGTTCGTGGTGGGGAACGTATTCCAGATGAGCACGCGGTGATTGAAGCGGTCGCCGACGACGAGATGCGTGCCGTCGGAGGCGACGTTGTTCGAGCCGTTGAAATTGCGCGCGCTGATCCCGCCGTAGTTCGGGGCAAACGTAGTGAAGTCCGGTTGCCCGAGCACGATGTCGGCTTGTTTGTCGTTGGTCGTCGGGACCGTATTCCAAATGAGCACGCGGTTGTTGTTCTGATCCGCGACGATGAGCTTCGTTCCGACGAAAAGCACGCTATTGGGAAGAGCTAGCCCGAGGCGCATACCTTCGTTGGTATTCGCATTGGGCTGACCCAATATCACCGCCCCTACCGTGAAACGGAACTTGTCGTTCGTGGCCGCGGTGCGCAGCGTGCCCGCCGCTGCGACTACGCTGGCGCGGTACTGCGAACCTTCGCTGAGGGTGCAGGTCGAAAACGACGCGCTGGTGGCGGTGGCCGCCTGCTGCTGCGTAGCGCATTTGACGGTCGTGCCGTCGTCTTCATAGACGGTGATCTCGTACGCCTGGGCGCCGGTGCTCGCCTGCCACTGCACGGTGGGGTTCGGTGTTCCGGTGAGCCACGCGTCGGGCGTGCTGTCGACAGGGCCGACCACACCGACGATGGTGAACGCCGTCGGCGGGGTCGGCGGCACATCGACGACCGCGTCCTCGGGGGCGCCGCCCTCCGCATCGGGATTGGCGTCATTGCCCATGGGGACATCGATCGTCGTGCGATCGCTGGTGGGCTCGGCGGTCGCGTCGCGCGTGTCCGGCGCCGTAGTCGAGTCGGGGGCGTCGGAACGGGTATCGCGCGCGCCGCTATCCGTGCTCACGTCGCTGCGAGCAGCGTCCATACGGGGGGCGTTATCGACAGGGGTATCGGCTGCAGCATCGGGCGTTGGCGTCGTGCCGCCGCCGTCGTCGTCAGAGCCGCACGCAGCTGCAAAACACAGAAAAGCAAGGGTGACCCACCCGCCGCGCAATTGAAAACGGCTCGTCTCGTTTTTCATGGGGCGCGACTATCGCCGAGCACCTACGATCCGTCAATTCGGCCTCCGACGTTGGCTCGATGGAGGGGGGACTCTTACATAAGCGGATCGTCGGTACTCGGCAGGTCCATCTAGTTAAGGAGCATCGGCGTATCCAACGCGTTGTTGGCTTGGATACTCTCGCGGCGAGAGAAGTCGTGCGCCACCGCGCTCCGGGTCACCTTGGCGTCATTGGCGCGGGAACTTTGACGGTGACCGACTGTCCCTTTCTCCACGGAGGTCTCCCATGCTTGGCTCGCCCGGCGCCCTGATCCCGGACCTGCTCCATCCGGCGCCGATCCAGCGCATTGACGTCGAAGTCACCAAGGTCGCGATGACCTTCGCCTTTGCGAGCGGTGTCGCCGGCGGGCTCTTCGCGGATGCCCTCGCTAAAGCGACGATGGCACCGTCCACCTGGGAGCCCTCGGTCTACGCGGGCGACCTTTTCTTGCACGACTTCGTGGCGCGCTGTTTTCAATTTCGCATTCGCGGCAGAGAAGCCGCGCTTTCGACTACGCAGCTCGTCAGGCTCCTCGAGCGCCCTCCGGCCGATCCGGCGGTCGTCGAGCATCGACGCGCGATCACCGCCGAGCTGGCCTCGTCGCCCGACCTGCGCAGCGAGCTCGAAACACTTTACTTGGAGGTTTGCAAATTCCGCGCGCTCATGGAGGGCGCGAACGCGGGACGAAAATGGGACTCCAATCGCCGCCAACTCGACATCCTCGTCGTCGCCAAGGAAATCATCGATCGCATGGCGAAAGGCTTCGCCACGGCGCGCTCCGGGCTCTCGATTCTGCGCGCCTTCGGCGAGAAGGTGCAAAAGGGCGAGCCCTATCGTTCTCTGTCCGATCTCTTGCGCTACGAGGAACACCTCGCCACGGTCAGTCTCAAGGTCCGCGTCGGTGCCGACGGCCGCATTCAAGCTTTCGACATCCAGTCCGTGCAAGAGAACGAATCGAATCCCTTCGTCACCTCGCCCGTCCGTCGTTGGCTCGCCCGCATCGAGCTCTTTCTGCGCGGCTACAAGTTTGGCGAAGGGGAGATCATGGCGCGTCTCATCGACGCCGTATTCGAAGGTCTCGAGGACGATTTCGTCTGTTTCGTACAACTGCTGGTCGACATCGAGTTTTACCTCGGTGCGCTGGGGTTTCGCGACATGGCCCACGCCGCGGGACTCGCGGTGTGTTTGCCTGAGTTCGTCACGGCTGGCGAAGCGCGCGCGCTGACGGCGCTCTTCAATCCGCTGCTCCTCGTCCATGGCGGCAACGCCGTGCCGTGCACCATCGTCACCGACAGGCACGCCAGCACGGTGCTCGTCACAGGGCCGAACTCGGGCGGCAAGACCCGCCTTTTACAGGCCATTGGGATTGCGCAGATCCTGGGACAATCGGGTCTCCTCGTGCCCGCGCAGTCGGCGCGCCTCGCGCTAGCGCCCGGTCTCGTGGTGTCGCTGATCCAAGAGACCAAAGCCGATCAGACCGAAGGGCGACTCGGCGTCGAGCTCATTCGCATCCGCGCGCTTTTCGAGCGCTTGCCCCCTGGCGCCATGGTGATCCTGGACGAGCTCTGCTCGGGCACCAATCCTTCGGAAGGCGAAGAGATCTTCGAGCTGGTCGTCAAGATGCTGACCCGCCTGAAACCCCAGGCTTTCATCACCACGCATTTTCTGGCGTTCGCGGCGCGCCTCGAGAAAGAGCGCAAGATCGCCGACCTGCGCTTTCTGCAAGTCGAGCTCGGCCCGGACGAGCGACCGACTTACCAGTTTGCCCCGGGCGTCGCGCGTACATCGCTGGCCGGCCAGGCGGCGGCACGGCTCGGTGTCACGGGCGATCAACTTCTCTCCTTGGTCGAACGCAACATTGCCCACATGCAAAGCGCGATGCAGAACGGACGCCGGTAACGTTCGTGGGCACGTTTCTCGCAACCCGCAAGATGGACCCGGCGCTCGTTCGGCGTATCGAACGGAGCGTCGGCGCAGGTGCGCTGCCCGCGCGCGCCAAGCGCGTCACGGCCCACCTTCGAACTTCGCTGCTTCGCTTCTCCATCGCCATCGGAGTGACGGCGCTGGCAAGCACGGCGTTCCTATCGCGCCGCCGCTATCAGCACGAGGTAAGCCGAGCGCGCGCAGCGCTTCTCGACGCCGTCCACGCCAACAGCGCCCTCGTAACCGCCGAGGAGCGGAGCTTCATGACGCGCGTGGAGCCGTGGCTACGCGGTCTCGCGGCATCCTACGAAGGTGACGTCATTGCCGACGAGCTCCGTCCCCTAAAAGCGCTCGACGCCGCCCTCGCGCGCTCCTCCGTCTATGTGCGCGGCCCGGTCTCCGCTTTCGGACGCTCGACGACGATCGCCGAAGCAGCGTCAGCTTCGACGCGCGACTCTTTTCTTTTGTGTCTGCTCGATCCTCCCGCTTCTCGCGGCGAGAAAGTCGTCCTCTCCAAAGTGCGCGCCGTGTACAAGGGCGGGGCCAACACGAGTGAACACGCACGGCGTCTGCATGAGGCGGCGGCAGGTTTGCGACAAATTCTTTCTCCCTGGGAAGAGCGCGTCGAGAGTGCGCGTGAGCTGCGCGAGCTCGATCACCTGCAAGGCGAGCTCGCCAAGATCCCCGTCGCCGAAACGAAACGAGCGGCGCAGGCCGAGCTCCTCATCGCGGCGATGGACGAACCCGACGAAGCGGGACCCGCCGATCTCGACGGCGAGCGCGCTCACCAAGTGCGCGTCGCGGTGATCGACTTGCGCGGCTCCCAAGTGCTCGTCCGCGTGCGCCAGCGGGTCGATCCCAGTTGGCTGGCGACGACGACCCGCTCCAATTTCGCGAGCGTGATCGACGGCTGTGCGCTAGCGCTGGATGTGCGCGCTCTCGTCGCGCGCTAGCAACTGCGTCTTATGTCCTCTGGCGTCGAGATCCGCTGAGACAAGAGCATCCCCCGGCTCACAGCGCTTTCACGTTGGCGATAATCGGCAATCGGCTCGAAATCACGGCGCCGAACGCGGGGTAGAAGGAAACCGGCGGGCCGTGTTAAAACGGCACCCGCCAACATGCTGAACATCGATCTTTCGGGAAAAAGAGCCCTCGTGGCCGGCGTTGCCGACGACGGTGGATACGGATTTGCCATTGCCAAAGCCTTGCGGGAAGCGGGCGCCAGCGTCTGCGTGGGCACCTGGCCCCCCGCTTTCAATATTTTTCGCACGTTCCTCGAGCGCGGCAAGCTCGACGCGTCGCTGGCCATGGCCAACGGCGAAAAGCTCGCGTTCGAGCGCATCTACGCCCTCGATGCCGCATATGACGAGATGAGTCAGGTGCCGGAAGACGTGCGCACCAACCGGCGCTACCGCGAAATCGGGGATTTCACGATCCAAGGGCTGAAGGACCAGCTCTTGACCGACTTCGGCGAGAAGCCGCTCGACATCGTCGTGCACTCGCTCGCCAACGGCCCCGAAATCCGAAAGCCCCTGCTCGATTCGACGCGCAGCGGGTATCTCGCCGCCTCGTCGGTCAGCGCCTACTCGATGATTTCGCTCGTGAGCCGCCTCGGACCGATCATGCGCGAGCGAAGCGCATTTTTGTCGCTCACGTACCTGGCCAGTGAACGCGTCATCCCCGGTTACGGCGGGGGAATGTCTTCCGCCAAGGCCGCGCTCGAAAGCGACACGCGCACACTTTCGTTCGAAGCTGGGCACCGCTTCGGTGCAAGGGTCAACAGCATTTCCGCAGGTCCCCTCGCATCACGCGCCGCCAGCGCCATCGGCATCATCGACGAGATCATCGAATATTGCCTGCAGCATTCGCCGCTACCGGAAGTGCTCCGCCCGGAAGAGGTCGCCGCGACCGCGGCGTTTCTGGTGAGCCCGCTCGCGAGCGGAATCACGGGGACGATCGTGTACGTGGACAAGGGTTACCACGCCATGGGCAAGGGCATCCGCCCGGTCGATCGCGACACCGCGCGCGGCCTTTGACGGCTGCTTGCCCGATCGTTCATCCGGTCGTAGAGCACTGTTCATGTGCCGCAACATCCGCCCTCTGTTCAACTTCGACCCGCCGACCACGCTCGATGAAGTGCACGACGCTGCCCTCCAGTACGTGCGCAAGGTGAGCGGGAGCACGCAGCCGTCTCAAGTCAATCGCGCCGCTTTCGACCGCGCCGTCGAGGAGATCACGCGGGCAACGGAGAAACTGGTGGCAGGGCTCGTCACGACGTCGCCGCCACGCAGTCGCGAGGTCGAGCGCCAAAAAGCGCGCGAACGCTCGGCGCGTCGCTTCGGCACTTAGCCATTTCTCGCGGTGAACGGACGCCGGTTGCTGTCCGAAAATGGCTAGTCGATGACGAGATGTCGACTATCGTTCTTTCATGCAAAAGCGTGGGCCAGGTGGTGAGCAGCCGATCGCGGATAGCATCATGGGGCTCGACCGCAGGGCGCTCGATCGCGCGCGCGCCAGCCGCGACCCCCGCTTCGACGGAAGGTTCTTCATTGCCGTCACCTCGACCGGCATTTATTGCCGCCCGAGGTGCCCCGCCCCCAGCCCGAAGAAGTCGAACGTGCGCTATTACGCGACCGCCGCAGCAGCAGCCGAAGCTGGCTTTCGACCTTGTTTGCGTTGCCGTCCCGAAGCTGCCCCGGGAACACCGGCCTGGATGGGAACCTCGACGGTGGTGCGCCGGGCTCTCCGTCTCATCGAAGACGGTGCCCTCGACGACAGCAGCGTCGAGACACTCGCATCGCGCGTCGGCATCGGCGCCCGCCAGCTCCATCGCCTTTTCATCCAACACGTAGGCGCCTCGCCCATCACGGTGGCGCAGACGCGCCGACTTCATTTCGCCAAGCGACTGCTCGACGAGACGTCGCTGCCCATCACCGAGATCGCGCTTGCTGCCGGGTATGGCAGTCTGCGCCGATTCAACGACGCTTCTTTGAAAACCTATGAACGCGCACCGCGCGACCTTCGCCGGCTACGGCGCGCCGGACCAGCCTCTCCGCAGAGAGAAGAAATCGTGCTGCGGCTCGCCTACCGTCCGCCCTACGATTGGCGCGCGATGTCCGAAGCTCTCGCGGCACGCGCCGTGAGCGGCGTAGAGCGCGTCGATGCGCGGGGTTACGCCCGCACGATCGCAGGCGAAGGGGGCCCCGCGATCGTATGTGTGCGGCCGTTGCCCGATGCCAACGCCCTCGAGCTCCGGGCCCGAGGCGCCGCGCCGGCGGCGCTGTTTCAACTTTCACAAGCCGCGCGGCGCGTGTTCGATCTCGCCTCCGATCCCGCCCCGGTGCAGATGGTGCTGAGGCGGGACACCCTGCTCGCGCCGCTCGTGAAGCGTCGGGCCGGACTTCGCATTCCCGGGTCCTGGGATCCGTGGGAATGCGCAGTCGGCGCCGTTCTGGCGCCGCGAGCGGGCGCCGGCACGACCGGGACGCTGATCGAACGGCTCGTTGCTCGCGCGGGAGCGAGGATCGCGGGCGGAAGCGAGGGGCTCACGCACTTGTTTCCATCGCCGGCGGCGCTGGCGATGGCGCGCCTCGACGGACTTGGGCTCGACGCCACGCATGTAGCTGCTTTGCGAGCTCTCGCGCACGCCGCGCTCGAAGGGGCATTCGAGGTAGAAGCACCGGAGCAACTGATCGCGACGGTCGCTGCCTTGCCCGGTGTCGGTCCGCGCGCTGCGCAGGACGTCGCTCTCCAAGCGCTCGGCGACCCCGACGCTTTTCCGGCGACCGATCTCGTCCTTCGACGGATGGCTTCCCCGGATGGCACACCCCTCACCGCGCGCGCGCTCGAGAAGCGCGCCGAGGCGTGGCGTCCATGGCGAGGCTACGCCGCCGTGCACCTCTGGAGAGCCGCCGATCGCGCTCGGAAATCGCTAGTCACGACGAGACGCAGCGCCTAGTCGCGATGGATCAAACGTGGGCGGTGGCAAGCCAGATCGATGCCGCCAGCTCGACGCGCTGGTCACGAACATGCTCGGCCAGCGCGTCGGCAATGGCCGAGCGCACGCGCGCCGCGGTATCGACGCCGACCTCGACCATGATTCGCGCGAGCGGCCCCGCGCGCACGGAGAACTCCACGCCTTCGGCGAGCCCGGTGCTGGACGTGCAGATCCGCGTGTCGCATCGCTCGATCTGCACGCCCGTGAATCCGGCGCTTTTCAGAACCTCGCGCAAGCGTGCGTCATCGGCGAACGAAAAGGGGCCGGGGGCACCGGGTTCCGCGGGCGGCAACGGCGGGACCACGGTCTCCGCGGCGCGCAGGGGGACGACGTACCAAGGGTTGTCCTCCGCTGAGCACCAGCACACGATACAAACACGGCCGCTCGGACGCAGCGCCTTGCGCAAGTTCGCAAATGCCGCGCCGGGATCGACGAAGAACATCGATCCGAACCGCGAATAGAGAAGATCGGCGTCGCCCGCAAACCGGTGCTCGGCCGCGTCGCCCTCATGAAAACCGACCCACGGCATGCTCCGAGCACGCTCGCGCGCACGCGCCAACATCGGCGCCGAGATGTCGACCCCGAGCACCTGCCCCTTGGGTCCCACGCGCTCGGCGAGACGAAGCGTGCTCGCGCCGCACCCGCAGCCAAGATCGATGACGCGCTCTCCGTCGCGCGGGCGTGCGCGCTCGAGACAGAGATCATCGAAGGGCCCGAGCGCCCGGTCGAGACGCTCTTGCTCCGCGACCCAGCGCTGCGCCGCGGGTCCGTTCCAAAACTCGATCTGTGGCTGATTGAACAACATGACTGCCTCGTGTCGTCGATCGATACTAGCGCAGTGGGCTCTTGGGTCACTACCTGGCAGCCGCGGTGCGCTCAGTATCCCGGGTCGTACCCCTCGGTGTCCCACCACCACCATTGGAAGCGTAGCTCGCCGGATCGGTACACAATTGGTTGCAGGGAAAACCCAGTCTCGTCCCACGGGCCCGGCATCCACCACTCGGCGACGTCGGATGGGGAGTTGTTGAAGTAGTCGCCATGCACGGTCGTTCCATCCCAGCGCGAGGCCTCAACCCCGTTCCAAATCCACGGAGAGATCGAAATATCCGGCCTTCCGAACCAAGTTAGATCGGAGAGGCCGCCGAACGCACTGGGCGTGCGCCCTACGAAGAAGTGCGCACCGCTGTTGCTATAGTCGGCGCCTCCCAGCGACACATCTCGCCTCGATACCACTTGGCCATTGGTACTGTTGAAGAAGGTGCACCCACCCACGCCGCTCCAGGGGTTGAAGCCTTCTTCCGGAGTACCCAACCAGACGGCGGCTTGGATAACGTCGCCCGGAGCCATCGCCAGGCCCAAGCTTGTCGGGGAGCCTGGAATCGACGTGCAGAAGGCCATCTGCGTCTCGACGTGACCGAAAGCAGGGATATACGTGAAGGTGTGTTGCGATCCCGCCGTCCACGCGCTCCCGGCGCCGTCATCGATTCCGATGTGTTCGATGACGTTCGTGCTGGCGCCCTGACGCCCCATGAACGTGGGCAAGGTCCAGACAGCGTCGACGAAGTAGTAGGGAGAACCAACGGGCAGTAGCTGATAGCCGGCGGTTCGCCCGGATTTCACATTGACCGCCGCGTGCGGAGACGCGGCCATCGGCTGCCGTTCTCGATCCCATTGAACCGAATCTGGCGCTTCGATCCTCGTGCGGCTGCTCGTCGCTTCAGGCTGCGTCGGTAGGTAGGTCGAGGGCTTGGAAACGAATCTTCGCCACGTCTCGTATGAATGCGGCGAGCGCTGAGCGTCGGGCCGAAGCGGGTAGCCACGCTTCAGCAGCTCCGCTTGTGACAGAGCGGCGATATCTGCTTCGGCGAGCGCCGGGCGCGCAACGCCGGAGTCCGCTCGGAGGGCAGGAGGTTCGGAAGGTACCGGGGCTCCGGGAAGCGCCCTGAGCTCGAGAACGTGACGCTGTTGCCGATCGCCGGCCGCGCAGTCGGCGATGAGTCGCACGGCTTTGTTGCTGGTGACCTCGGGGTGCAATCGAAAGGTCGCCAGACCGTCTGCGCGTGCTGCGACGACGGCAGTTTCGCCGCCCTCGGAAACGTGTAAGGCGCATTGCGCATTGGGGAGCGTTTCGAACGTGATCGGCGATTCAGCGTCCACGGGGACCGTGAAGCGGAGCGTCGGAGCCGTCGACATGGATGCGGCGGGGAGAGCGTTGCGAGAGGGCTCCGCAGTAGGACTTCCCTCCCCAGCGGTCGAATCGGCGCCACCGCAGCCTACGCCTAGGGCAAAACTTCCTCCCACCATCAGAGCAGTCAACCGTAGAGTCATGCGCATGGTTCCTCCTTCGCTCGCTCGCAGCGATCAACGACGCGGTTCGTTATCACGTCAGGAACTAGTGGCAATGACCATAGCGAGTCAAACGATTCCGTTTAACAATGCGCTTCACACTTTACAAACAAGCTACCGCTCGAGCTTTTTCCTATTGTTGTTAAGGGGACAATGACCCGGAGTGAGATTCGGGTCGACGTCGATGAGCCTGGACCCTCGGCGACGCATCAAGGATGGGCGGCATCTCCGGCCCCGCGATTTGCGCGCGCGACGACTCGCGGGCCCGCCATTCGGCGGCATGGGGTGCTTTCCTAGCACCCCATGCGAAGTCGTTCTTGTTTCGAGGCGTGCGTAGGCCTGGCCTAGGAGGGCAAGGCCGGACGCGAGGCCAAACGGAGCCGTTCTGGACTTAGGGCTGCGCCACCGTGAGCGTGTACGGCTGCGTCGTGTAGACGCCGGGCACCGCGCCGGTCCCTTTGGGCGTCGGATTGTTGTACGGCGTGATCTTCACGTAGAAGTCGCCGGCCACGATGCCAGTCTTGGTGAGCACGACGGTCGTGCCTCTCACGCCTTGACTGGCGCTAGCGACTTGGACGCCCAGGTTGTCGTAGAGGGTCACCGCTCCGTTCATATCGCTCGCGAGATCGGCCAAGGCGATCGTGATCGATCCGCCGGCCAGTGACACCTTGTACCAATCCTCCCACGCGTTGGCGGCAAGGCCGGTCGAGTTGGCGTAGCCGGCGAAGAGGTAGCTGCTGACAGGCGTTCCGACGGTGATCGACGGCCCCTGCGTTCGCACATCGTTCGGCTCGTAGGTGTCGTTCACCGGGGAATAGACCGCCTTCAGCTTGTACGCGATCGCCGCCGTGCCCCCCAAATAGCGTTTGACGTCGAGGCGGTACTTGGCGGACGGCACCGCCGCGAACCAATAAAAGAAGGCGGAGCCACCGCCACCGTTGTTGCCTTGGATGGAGCCGTTGTCCGCGGCCGCATACGCGGCCGAATCCACGCCGCCCCCCGCCACCTCCGTAAGGCTGACGACAACCACGCCGCCCGCGGCGGGCATGTCGGGCGTCGTGAACTCGTAGAAATCGACATCCGTGGTCGTTTGAAGACACCCCACGAAGTCGCTGCCCATAGGGATGGGCGTGGCGTGATCGCGGTCTTCGTTGCCGGGATCGGTGGCTGAGCATGGGTCCGCTCCTGCCTCACCGGGCACCCCTTGATCGGCGAATCCGCCACCGTCCACGGGCGGCGTTCCATCGATGCCCCCACCATCCACCCCGCCGCTACCAGCGGATCCACCGGCGTCGACGCCGGCTCCCGCGCTTCCTGCAGTGCCTCCGCGCCCGGCCGCACCGCCCGCGCCCGAAGCACCGCCGCTACCCGCGCTACCCGCACTACCCGCACTACCCGCACTACCCGCGCTACCTGCACTGCCCGCGCTGCCTGCGCTCCCAGCATCGGGACCGGCATCGATGTCACTGGTGCCGCCGCTCCCGCTCACACCGCCAGTACCGCTCGTGCCGGCGCTGCCACCTGCTCCGCCGTTGCCACCGGTGGCGCCTGCGTCCTGCGAATCGTTCTCGGTTTTCACCGAGCATCCGACAGCAGCGAAAAAACCGACGGCCAAAAAGCAGCTCAAGGAAAGTCGCGAATTCATGTTCATGAGAAAAGCCTCCTCTTGTTGACGTGCTTCGAAAAGCTCGGAACGGTGCGCTGCTCGGGTCTCGTCGGTGGAAGTAGACGCTGACCTGCAAGCGCTTATTCACTCGGTCGAGAAAACGAGATGACTCGGCTAATGAAGATTCAATGTTGAAAGGCTTCCCCAGCCGCTGCGCAGTTCAGCGCTCGACGATCACGACGCACCATGCGCGCCTGCCTATAGCAAAGGTGCCTGTTGAGAACTAGCAATGGCACTTAACATTAGGCGACGTATTGCTGCGCGTGCATGGCTAGCCGCGCATGCACCGTTAACCGCGCGTGCACCTCAATCGCGTGTGCACGTCTAGCGCGCCGCCACGGCTCTTGTGGGGGCCGCGCTCAAATATTCGCGAAGTCCCTCTTTCGGCGAAGTTACCTCTGTTTCGACACGAATTCGAAACGGAGTCGCTGGTATTTGCTAGCACCATCGGGTGGCACTCACTCGACGCGATTTCCTGCGGCAGTGCGGATTCCTTGGCATCACGGCCCTGGGATCCGGCGTCGTTAGCGCCTGCTCGAGTGACGGCGCGGGGCTCGGTCCTGCGGGAGGCGCTTCGGGCAGCGGCGGCGCCGGTGGCACCGGTGGGGTCGCGGGCTCCGGGGGATCGCCGTCGCCAGATGCTGGGGCCGGGGCTCTCGATGCCGGCGCGAAGGACGCGGGGCTCGTTGACGACTCGAGCACTGGCAATGACGCTGCCGGAGGACGCGACGGATCGGTGGACTCCGGAACGTCGCACGACGGCGGAGCGCCCGAGGGTCAAACCGCCGACGCGGGCCCGTCGGGCGACTCCGGTCAGAGTGCCGACTCCGGAGAACCCGAGGGCGGAGATGCCGGCGCGAAGGACGCGAGCACGGGGGACGTCCCGCCGCCCGATAGCGACACTTCGAAAAAGCTTTTCCAGCATGCCGTCGCTAGCGGAGATCCGCTGCCCGACGCGGTCATCCTTTGGACACGCATCACGACCGACGCGACGTTGGACGTCAAAGTTCGCTGGCAGATCGCCACCGATACGGTGTTCACCAAGATCGTCGCTACCGGTGAGACGACGACCAACGGCGATCGCGACCATACGGTGAAGGTGGACGTCACCGGTCTCTCGCCCGCGACGACTTACTACTATCGATTCATTGCTCTCGATGGGTCGTCCCCCATTGGACGCACGCGCACCGCGCCTCAAGGTGGCGTGTCACGGTTGCGATTCGCCGTCGTGTCGTGCGCGAGCTACGCACACGGGTATTTTCATGCCTATCGCAGCATCGCCAAGCGCCTCGACATCGACGCTGTCTTGCACCTCGGCGACTATATTTACGAATACGGTTCGGGCCAATACGGCGCTGCGCGCCCCTACGAACCGGCGAGCGAAATCCTCAGCCTGCAGGATTACCGCACGCGGCACGGGTACTACCGCAAAGACCCAGACCTCCAGGCCATCCACCGCCAGCATCCTTTCATCGCCGTGTGGGACGACCACGAGGTGGCCGACGACTCTTGGAGCGACGGCGCCGCGAATCACACCGAGGCCGCCGAAGGGGCCTGGTCCGATCGCAAAGCTGCTGCGCAGCGCGCTTACAACGAGTGGATGCCGATCCGCGAGCCGGACGCGCCGAAGAAGATCTACCGCACCATCAAATATGGCGATCTGGCGGAGCTCATCATGCTCGATACCCGCTCGTGGGGTCGGGAGAAGCAGGTGGTTTTCAAGACCGACCCGGCGACGAGCGACCCCAATCGACAGCTCCTCGGTGCCGATCAAGAGGCGTGGCTGAAAGAGAAGCTCACCACATCGACGTCGAAATGGAAGCTGATCGGGCAGCAGGTCATGATGGGCCAGCTCGACGCGGTCTTCATCCCGGACTCGTGGGACGGCTATCCCACCGCGCGCCAGCGCTTCTTCGATATTCTCAAGAACAACAAGGTGAACGACGCCGTCGTTCTCACGGGGGATATTCACTCGTCGTGGGCCATCAATTTGACCCCCGATCCGAACGACACTTCGGTTTACGACAGGAACACCGGTCAAGGAGCGCTCGCTGTCGAGTTCGTGACGCCGGCCGTTTCTTCGCCGGGGTTAGGCCTCCCCTTGGAGGCGCTCCTGCTCACGACGCCGCACATCAAGCACGTGAACCTCTCGCTGCGTGGTTACACGGTGCTCGATGTGACCCCCGAGCGTGTGCAATCGGCATGGTACGTGTACGACACGCCGGAGCAGCCGATGGTGACGGAGTCGTTCGCCGCTGCGTTTGCAACCTACGCGGGGCAAAATCGGTTGACGAGAGAGACCGCCGCGGCGAGCCCGCCGGCCAATCCGCCGCCGGCGGCGCCGGCGTGAATCTTCCGAGCTCGCGACTTTCGAGCGACAAACCCGGTGAACATACTAGCGGAGAGGGCGGGATTCGAACCCGCGGGCGCCTTTCAGCGCCGCGCGCTTAGCAAGCGCGTGCCTTCGGCCACTCGGCCACCTCTCCTTGCTGCACACGATGTCAATGGAACCCGCTCAAGAGGGCGGACTGATAGCATAGTTTCCCGGGCGTGTCCCGGGTCGACGGCGCCCCGCGCTGCCCTCATTTCGATGCTGTTCCGGGTTACCGAGGCGAGGCGCCCGGCAGGGTATATTCCGCCATCGTGATCGGCCGCTACCCGACGCCCGTCCAGCGACTGTCGTCGTTCTCAACGAATCGATGCGAGCTCTGGGTGAAGCGCGACGATCTCACGAGCAACATCTACGGCGGCAATAAGGTCCGCAAGCTCGAGCACATCCTCGAGGTTGCACGCGCGCGCTCAGCGCGGCGCATCGTGACCTTCGGCGCGGCCGGCAGCCATCACGTGCTCGCCACGACGGTGCACGGGCGGCGGGCGGGCTTCGACGTCGCAGCCATTCTGACGCCGCAGCCTCGCAGCGAGCACGCCGTCGCCAACCTGCGCATCGGGTTGTCGCTCGGGCTCGAACCGATTCGGGCGTCGAGTATGGCGCTCGCTCCCGTGGTGCTCCTCACCGTGCTGCGGCAGGGCGATTTCGTGGTGGGGCCCGGGGGCTCGACGCTCGATGGGACGCTCGGTTACGTCGACGCGGCGATGGAGCTCGCCGCGCAGATTGACGATGGTGCGCTGCCTGTCCCCGACGCGATCGTCGTCGCGCTGGGGTCGGCGGGCACGGCGGCCGGACTTTTGGCGGGCATGGCCGGTTGCACGCCGGGGGGAGCCCAAGGGGGCGGCTCGTCGACATCGGCACCGTCGCTGCTGGAAACGCGGCTCGTTGCAGTCCGGATCGTGAGCCCGGTGCTCATGGGCCGGCAGCGCGCGCTCGTCCTGGCGTGGCGCGCCGCGCAGCGCCGCAAGCTCGACGTGACGTGGAACGATCTCGCGGCACGCCTCGCCGTCGAGTCCGGATTTCTGGGTGGTGGTTACGCCTATGCAACCGCGGCCGGGGACCGCGCGACCGACGCGGCCAAGCGCGAAGGCCTGGTGCTCGATCCGACCTACACGGCCAAAGCCTTCGCCGCGGCGCTCGATCTCGTCGAAAAGGCACGCTTCGAGCGCGTCCTCTACTGGCACACCCTTTCCAGCGCCTCCCTCGAATCGATGCAGGCGCCGGCGCCCACCCTCCCCGGCGAGCTCGACCGCCTCTTTACGGCCTGAGCCGGAAGCCGGTATCCGATTGACAGCGATCGCATCCGTGCAATGAACCGTGAAGAGAACGAGAGGTCGAAATGAACGTGCATGAGTTCGAGGCGACGACCATCGACGGCAAGAAAAGGCCGCTCGGCGAGTACGCGGGCAAGACGCTGCTCATCGTCAACGTAGCCAGCAAGTGCGGGCTTACGCCGCAATACGAGGGTCTCGAAGCGCTCTATCGCAAGCACAAGGGAGACGGCCTCGTCGTGCTCGGCTTTCCTTGTGATCAATTCGGCAACCAAGAGCCTGGGTCGGAAAGCGAAATCGAGCAGTTCTGCAAGACGAGCTACGACGTCACGTTCCCCCTCTTCTCCAAAATCGAAGTCAACGGACCGTCGGCGCATCCGCTCTATCGGTACTTGCGCCAAGAGCAACCCGGTCCCCCGCGCGACGGCGAGCCGGAGCCGGGTTCGGTGCGGGCCTACCTCGAGGAGACTTACCCCGAGCTCCGCGAGCGCGACTCGATCAAATGGAATTTCACCAAGTTCCTCGTGGACACGCGAGGCAACGTCGTCCGGCGGTTCGAATCCAAAGAAACACCGGACGAGATCGAGAAAGATATCGCCGCCGCGGTGCGCGCCCCCTGACCAACGCGCGGGGGAGCGGGGGATAGACCGGCATTGGGGGGCCACGTCATCGGCTTGCTCACGCCTTCGACTGCGACTGCGACTGCGCGGCTCAAGAGGAGACGATACGAATGAAGGCGATGCGTGGGTGGGTTTTGCTAGGCGTTTCTCTGGCCGCTCTCGGCGTCAATGCGTGCGGCGGCGATGACGATAGCCCGGTCGTGAGGCGCGGTGCCGACGGTGGCTCGGACGCCAAGTCCGACGGCCGCGCCGACAGCTCGACGTCGCCCGACGGCCGCGCCGACGCGAGGACCGCCGATAATCGCGACAGCGCGACCACGCTCGATGCATCCGATTCCCGCACCACGGATGGCAGCCCGGGTGACGCGGGCGACGGAGGCTCGCCCGTTCAACGTGGCGAGTACCTCGTCAGACACGTGGGGGCGTGCGGTGATTGCCATACACCGATCAACTTGCTCACTGGCCAGCCGGACAACAGCCGGTTTTTGGCGGGCATGCCCGGGACTTTCCAGGTTCCGGGGCTCGGTCCGGATGGCGGACCGGGCATCATGGGGTCGAAAAATCTTACGCCCGACATGACGACGGGTCTCGGTGCGTGGACGGACGCGCAGATCAAAAAAGCATTCCTCGACGGGGTCGACAGGGACGGCAACGCCCTCTTTCCGATCATGCCGTACTACGTGCTTCACAACATGTCGGATGACGACGCGAGCGCGATCGTCGCGTACCTTCGCACCGTCCCGCCGATCGACAGTACGATTCCGCCGAAAAACTTTGCCTACCCAGCGGCAGCCGCGTCACCGCCGGTTCCGGCGAGCCGGATTCCGAATCCGGTGCTTCCCGTAACCGATCCCGCTTACGCCAGCGCCATGCGTGGAAAGTACCTGGCCGGCAATTTCGGGGTGTGCATGGAGTGCCATACGAAGCACGTGCAAACTCCGGGCGCGGTGCCGCTCGATCTCGACAAGCTCTTCGCAGGAGGTCAAGCGTTTGACGCCGCATCGATCGGTCTGCCCTCGTCCTTTCCCGTTCGGACCATCTTTACGGAAAACATCACGCCGCACAGCACGGGTATCCAAGGATGGACGGCGGCAGCAGTGGCCAAAGCGATCAAGGACGGCATCGAGAAGGACGGCTTGCCCCTTTGCCCCCCGATGCCGAGCGGTCCCAATCAAGCGTTTAACGGCATCACTGACCGCGATGCGCTCGATATCGGCAATTACATCACGCATCTGCCGCCCATCGACAACACCGTTCCTCTCGTCTGCCACGACGCGATCAGCGGCGACGGTGGCCCCCGCGATGGCGGCGACGCATCGACTGGTGACGCCCCGCCCCCGCCGGAAGGCGGCAGCGACAGCGCGACGCCCGACGCGCCCGCGCCCGACGCCACACCTGACGCGCCCGCTCCCGACGCCACACCTGACGTTGCCCCCGACAACGCTGCAGACACTGGCGGCGACCGTGCAAACGACGGTACGGGCGGTGACGCTACTGACGGGGCACCCGGCGACGGATCCGATGGTTCCGACGGATCGACCGATGGCGACGCGTCGGGGGACGGCACTGGCGACGCGAGCGGCTGATACTCGCTAAGAGCACCGCATTCAACTCGAGCTGGAGCTCGAGTTTTGGCGCGCCGCCCGTCGGGGCAGCGATGTTCTCGTCGTGGCTCGCTTGGCGCTCGCCTCGGCGTCGAGAGGGAGCACGACGCGCGCCACGCATCCCGGACCTTGCTCGCGCGCAAGCAGATCGACGCTGCCACCATGACTTTCGGCGATAGCGCGCGAGAGGACGAGCCCGATGCCGGACCCCTCCGGCTTGGTGGTGAAGAACGGAACGAACAGGTTGGCATCGCTGGCGATACCTGGACCGTCGTCCTCGATCTGGAGCACCAAGCTACTTGCCGTAACTTCCCAGCGAATGGAGACATGACCGCCCCCGACGAGCGCGGCGTCGGCCGCGTTGCGGACGAGGTTCATCAGCATTTGCTCGAGCTGATCGCGATCGCCAACCAACGTCGGGTCCCCCGGACCATCGACCGCGACGGTGACGCGCGTTTCGAGCGAAGCGACGCGCCGAATCCAGGTCGCCGCCGACAGGGGCGCCCACGTGGGCGGGGGGAGACGGGAGAGCTGGGCGAAAGAGCCGAGAAAACGCCGTAAGCTCGAAGCGCGCCGCCCAATGACGTCGAGCCCTTCCGCGACGTCGGGCGCGGTCGATGCGTCGAGTCGCCCTTCGTCGATGAGTTTCTTGTGCGCGGCGGTGATGGTGATGATGGGCGACAAGGAATTGTTGATCTCGTGCGAGAGCACGCGCAAAAGGCGTTGCCAGGCTTGCCGTTCTTCGCTGCGAAGCGCGCCCCCCAAATGCGTGACCACGACGAGCTCGTGCGGCTCGCCGTCGCGGCGAAAGGGGATACGGCGAAGCGCGAAGGGACCGCGCATGACGTCGCTCGTGGATGCGAGCGATTCATCTTCGGGCCCGAGCCACGCCTCGACGCCGAGCTCGGCGGCGGTCCTTCCGACGGCACGGGCTTGCGAACAGCCGAGTAGGGTCTCCGCGGCCGGATTGACGAGTTGCAGACGACGATGACGGTCGAAAGCGAGCACCGCGACGTCGAGCTCGCGCAGCACGGTAGCAAGGAGGGCGGCCGATTCGCGATCGGCCAGGTGCTGCGTATGAATCGATTCGGCCAGCGCATTGAGCTCGGTATGCACGTCGTGGAGCGGCGTGCCCTTGTGCGCGCGCACGCGAAGACCGCGTTCGCCGCGCCGTAAACCTTCCAGCACATTGGCCGCGGCGCCGAGCGGCCGCGTCACTTGCTCGTCGAGCGCGCGCAGTGCCGCGCCGAGTAAAAAGAGCGCCGCGAGGAAGACGGCCACGCGAAGAATGAAGTGCCAGCCCGGCATCGCCAGCGCCGCGATCATGAGAGAGAGCGAGGGCGCGGCGAGCCAGAGCCGGAGCGCGGTCACGCGCTGCCCCCGCGGATGCCCTGTAAGCGCCGGTAAAAGGCGCTTCGACTGAGGCCAAGGGCGCGCGCCGCGTCGCCGGCGTTGCCTCCCGCGCGCAAGAGCGCGCGCTCGACGAGGTAGCGCTCCGCCTCCTCGAGCGTCATCGTGTCGAGCGCGCGCCCCGCCGTCGGCGTGCCCGATAACGCGAGATCGTCCGGCTCGATGCTACCCTCCGGCGCCATCAACACACCCCGCTCGATGGCGTGAGCGAGCTCGCGGATATTTCCCGGCCACCCGTGGGCACGGAGCTTGGCGAGCGCGCCTTCGGAAAAGGTGAGATCGGTTCTCCCATAGCGACGCGCCAGCCGCTCCAAAAAGTACCGACCGAGCGGCACGATGTCCTCGGGCCTGTTTCGCAAGGGAGGCAGCGCGATCTCGACGGTGTTCAGTCGGTACAGCAAATCCTCGCGGAAGCGCCCGGCGGCGACCTCGTCCGTCAGTGTGGCGTTGGTGGCGCTGACGATGCGAACATCGACCTGCTTGGTCTTGTTCGAGCCCACCGCGGTAAGCTCCCCGCTCTGCAGAACGCGCAAGAGCTTGGCTTGATGATCGAGCGAGAGCGTGCCGATTTCGTCGAGAAAAAGGGTGCCGCCGTGGGCGAGCTCGAAGCAACCCGCCCGCTCCGCGACGGCTCCGGTGAAGGCGCCGCGCACATGGCCAAAGAGCTCGCTCTCGAAAACACCTGCCGCCAGCGCTCCCACATTGACGGGAACGAACGGCCCCGCGCTGCGGTGCGAACGCGCGTGGATCCAGCGCGCGATCACGTCCTTGCCGGCGCCATGCTCGCCCGTGACGAGCACGGAAGCATCGGAAGGCGCCACCCGATCCATGACCCGCATCACGGGAGCCATGGCCGGCGAAGATGCGAAGAGGGGCGGCAAGTCCGGATGATCAGCGGCCGCGGCACGAGCGCTTCGCCCGGCGGCAGCACTTTCGGCGTGCCGTCGGAGGCGTGCCAGGAGATCGTCGTTGTTCCACGGCTTTTCGACGTAATCGCGCGCGCCGCGTCGCATCGCCTCCACAGCCGTGGGCACACTGGCCCAAGCCGTCATGACCACGACGGGCAAATCAGGCTGCTGGCGACGCACGCGGGCCAAGAGGTCGAGCCCCTCGACGCCCGAGGTGGTGTCGCGCGTGTAATTCAAGTCGAGAAGCGCGACGTCGAGCTCCTCGTCCTGCACGGCGGTAAGAACGCCGGCAGGCGAGGAAGCGAAGACGCCTTCGATGCCCTCGGCCCGAAAGAGTAGCCGCAGGCCGCGCAAAATGTCGGGCTGGTCGTCACCGACGAGAACACGCATGGCTCTATCGTCACTCCGTGCGAAGGGCGTTGGCCAATGGTAACGCAGCTGCCCTGCGCGCGGGAACCCAACCAGCAACGAGCGCGGCCGTCACCAGTAGGAACGCGATCAGCGCGACAGCTTGCGGATCCCACGGGGAAAGGCCGTGAATGAGCGATGCCAAGTATCTGCCGAGCCCCGCGGCCAGGACAGCACCCAGAAAAAGTCCGATACCCACGAGCCGCAGGGCCTGCGTGAGAACGAGGCGCACGATGGCGACGTCGTCGGCCCCCATCGCCATGCGGACGGCGATCTCCTGTGTTCGCTGCACGACGGAATACGACGTGATGCCGTAGATCCCAAGCACGGCCAGAGCCAGCCCGAGCGCCGCGAAGACCGATAAAAGCAGGAGCGTGAACCGGCGCGAGCCGAGCGACGCATCCGCCAACGCCTGCAGGGGTTGCGCGGCATACAGCGCTTGGGTCGAATCGACGGCCGCGACGGCGGCGAGCATGGCAGCAAGGGCCGAAGCGCCGAGCTGGGGCGCGCGCACGGCGATCCCGACGAGGTTCTGCGGAATCTGATCGAATGGAACGTAGACGAAAGGCTGGAGTGGTTCGTCCATGCCCATGTCGCGCGTGTCAGCGGCGATGCCCACGACGGTGAACGCCGTAAAGTTGTCGAGGGAGCCGATGCGATGGAGCAGACGCATTCCGAGCGGGTTGCGCCCTCTGAAATACTTCTTCGCCGTCATTTGACTGATGACCGCCACCTTGGGCGCGTCACGCCCATCACCTTGACCAAAGAAACGCCCGGCTACCAGCTTGATGCCGACGGTGTCGAAATACTCGCTCGTTACCATACGCATCTGTGCGTCGGGCAATACCGGGGGCTCGGGATCCCCTTCGATTCGGAAGGAATAGTCGGACCAGCTCGAAAACGGGAGCAGGTTGGTCAGTCCCACCGACTCGATGCCCGGCACGGCGCGCAATCGTTCGACCACGCCATCGGCGAAGCGGCGTCGGTCGGCGTCCGCTTTGTAGCGCGGTTCGGCCAGCGCAACTTGGCCCACGTAAACGTTCCTGATTTCGAAACCAGGCGAAGTCTGGGTGAGGGTGACCACGCTGCGAAGGAGCATTCCGGTGCCGACGAGAAGCACGAGCGCCACCGTCACCTGGGCTACGACGAGGCCGCTGCGTAGGCGAATCGCACTGGCGCTCGTCGCACGCCCCCCTTCGCGGAGACCGATGGTGGGTGAAAGGCGCGCCGCGTGCCATGCGGGCGCCGACCCCGCCAGCAAGCCAGTAACGACGCTGACGCCGAGGGCAAAGGCGAGAACCGGCAATTGGAACGAGACTTCGATGTTGGTCATGCTCTGTGACGCGACGGCGAGCAGACCGTCCATTCCGGCGCGCCCGATCACGATGCCGAGCGCACCCGCGGCGACGGCGACGAGGACGCTCTCGACCAGAAACTGCATGGCGATCCGACCCGCAGTCGCGCCGAGCGCCGCGCGCACCGCGATCTCGCGCCGGCGGGCCGCGAGCCGCGCGAGGGTGAGGCTGACCACGTTGGCGCACGCCGCCAGAAGGACGAGCGTGACGGCCCCGAGCAAGAGCGAGAGCACGAGGCCGGCCTTGCCGGCGCCGTACGACTTCAGCGACTCGACGTACATCGTAAAGCCGGCCTCGCGTTTGTACTTGTCGGGAAAGTCGTCGAGAAACGAACTGGCGAGGCGCGCCATGTCGGCGTTGGCGCTTTCAAACGTCACACCCGGTTGCAGGCGCCCGAATGCTTTGATGTAGCGGCCGCCGCGCGCGCGCGGATCGAGCTGGCTTGGTTCGAAGATGAGCGGAACCCAGACGTCGCGCGGCTCCGCATCCTCGCCGGTCGCATCGCCGAGACGCGGCTGATGATCGTAGGCGGGAGGCAGAACACCGATGACCGTATGGGGTTTACCGTCGAGCTCGATGACCTGCCCGACCACGTCGGACGCACCGGCGAAGGCGCGGCGGTGAAACGCCGCGCTCAGCATGACGACAGGCGCAGCGCCCTCGCGGTCCTCGCCCGGCGCAAAATCGCGTCCGAGCGCGGGCGGAACACCGAGCAGACGTATCATCTCGGCGCTGACCCAAGACGCGTTGATGCGTACGGTTTCGCCGCGTCCCGTCAGGTTCAGCGTTCCGCCGGTGACCGCCGCGACCTTGGAAAAGGAGTGGTTCTTGTTCTGAATGTCGAGAAATTCGTTGGGCGATACCGGGTTGCGCTCCATTCCGAATTGGTCGAAGTGGCCGTGCACTGCGAGAATCTCGTCCGCCTTGGGAAACGGCAGTGGCCGCAGCACGACAGCGTAGAGCACGCTGAACACCGCCGTGAGACCGCCGATGGCGAGTGCCAAGGTGAGCACCACGGTCGCGGTGTACGTCGGCACGCGCGCCAAGCTCTTGTAGGCGAACTGCGCGTCCTCCCGGATCGCGAGCCACCACTCCCAAAGCGACTTCACGAGGCCTGGCTCCGCTCCTCGAGGGGGCGATCCTCGACCACGCGACCGTCGAACACGCTGGTGATGCGCGTGGCACGTTTCGCAAAAGACGTGTCATGCGTCACCATGCACACGGTGGAACCATTTTCGTGCAGCTTGGCGAGAAGATCCATGACCGCGGCGCCGTTGGCCGAATCGAGATTGCCGGTCGGCTCGTCGGCGAGGAGGAGCTCGGGCTTGCCGACGATGGCGCGGGCGACGGCGACGCGCTGCTGCTGACCGCCCGAAAGCTGCGCCGGGTAGTGCGCCAGACGATGACTCATGTCCACCGCGGCGAGGGCTTCGCGCACCCGCTCTTTTCGTTCGCTCGCCGACATTCCGCGGTAGCCGAGCGGCAAACCGACGTTGTCCTCGACGGTCAGCTCGCCGATGAGGTTGAACGTTTGAAAAATGAAGCCGATCGATCGATTGCGCAGGCGCGCGCGTTCTCGCGCCGTCAGCTCGCCCGTCGAAACGCCGGCCAGCCGGTACGAACCCTGCGTCGGCGTGTCGAGCAGGCCGAGGATGGAGAGCAGCGTGCTCTTGCCGGAGCCCGACGGCCCCACGATGGCCACCCACTCCCCTCGCTGAACTTCGAAATGTACTTCGCGCAGCGCCCGCGTCTCGACGGTTTCGGTCAAGTACACTTTGGCGACATCGGTGAGCTCGAGCAGAGGTTCAGTGTTCATGATGGCTCGCAAGGTGAGGTTGGATTCGGACTTGGACATGGCGATGTATTTCGAATGGCGAAGTCAATGCAGCGCGACACGGTCACCATCGAAGGTGCTGGTATCGGAAACGATGATCCGATCGCCGGCGGCAAGGCCGCTCTGCACTTCGATGGAGACGGCAGAGGCGCGGCCGAGCGTCACGGCAACGCGCTCGGCATGCTCACCGTCGGGAGAAAGCCGAAAGAGACGGCAAGGCCCGCCTTCGAACACCGCCGCGGGCCGGTCGACGTAAACGGCGTCAGGCAGCGTCTCGATGCGGATAGTGCCATCCACATTGAGCTGCGGTCGCGCGCCGGGTGGCAGCGCTCCATCGAGCGCGACTTCGACGAGTACGCCCCCCTCCCGAGCCGCTGCCGCAACGCGGATCACGTGGCCGGGGATGACGCCGTTATGCGTATCGATCTGCGCCGGCATCCCTATCATCACATCCTTCGCCTGAATCTCCGGAATGCGCAGCTCCGCTTTCAGGCGATCGGGCTTGACGACGTTGGCCAAGACGGCGCCCGGCGGGGCCCATTGCCCCGGTTCGACCGCGATATCGAGCAGGATGCCCTGACCACCAGCCCGCACGTTGAGCGCTTCGACTTGCATCCGGCGAAACTCGGCGACTTTCTTGCGCCGCGCGAGCTGCTCCCGCCACGCCGCGATGGCGCCTTTTCCCTTGGTGGACACGAGCTTCACGCGGTCGCGCGCGAGGTCGAGACTGCGCGAGAGCGATTGCGCACGGTCCGCCATTTGCGTCTGATCGAGCTTTGGCACGAGAAGCCCCATGTCGGCGCCGTACACTTCCGCGCGCCGCTCGGCGTTGGACAGCTCGGCTTCGAGCGACGCGACCGTCGCTTCTTCGTTGATGGCTTGCGCGCCGAGCCGCGTCTCCAGCTCGAGGGCGGCAGCCTCGGCGGTCGTGACGTCGCGATCGGCTTCGAGCGAGGCCAAGAGGACGTCTGGATTTTGCAGCGTGAGGATGACCGTGTCGGGTTCCACTTGTGCCCCGGGCTTTTGCGCGATCGAGTCGACCCGGCCCGGGGTGATGGCCGTCACCCAACGCGTCTCCTGCGGTACCAGCCGTCCCGCGGCGCGCACATCGCGCTCGAAAGCCCCGCGCTTCACCGTCGCAACGACCAAGCCTTCGCGCGCCACCGAGGGAGACGCCGACCGAAGCGTCCGCGTCGCGGCGAGCGCAACCAGGGCCATGGCCAAGGTGACGGCCACCGCGGCGGGCACCCGTAGGCGTCGACGCGGAGGGGTACGGGGGATGTCCACGACTGCTGCTCTCGCGAATCTCGTGCCAGACGTGATGCACGCTATTTCTAGGGGATTTCGCGACCCATCCTGAGGGATCGTCCCAGAACTGGGACGATCCGATCCGAACCTTCGGACGGGCTAACCGCGCGAACTCTGGAGGAGACTCGCGCTACGACCTCGGCCCGAGTCAGCAAAGGATCTGAATCGGATGGCTGTGTCCGGCGTTGCTCGTCGATTCTTTGAGGACCTTTTTGCCGCTTTTCAGATCGGTGAAATCCTGGGTCGTGAGCGTCACCGCGTGGTCGTGGTCGGACGTGCCCTTGATGTTGTACGTGTGGCTCTGAGCGGCATCGACATCAGCGAAGGCGATCCGGAGATCGTGCCCGTGGTTGTTGGTGACGGCGACGCCGATATCATCCATGCAATCGCCGTCACCCTCGCCGGGGCTTGCCTCCGAGTCATCACCGCCGCAAGCCGTGACGAAGAAGGTAACGGTGACCCCCGCAATCCCGGTCAGAAACTCTTTGCGGTCGAGCATGGTGGCAATCCTCCTTTCACTCACAGCGGGGGCTTCGTCAAGCGACCCCTCGCCCCCGATTTACCGGAAGCCGTATGGCAGAAGTTGCAATCGCCGTTGGTCACCGGCGATTGCATCACGAGCTCGACTCCTTGCGCGATGACTTTAACGCGATATTGCGCGGGGACCGGTCCCGTGTAGAAGAAATTGCCGACGCGGTTGAGCTGCACGCGCGGTCCGAGCTCGGCGCCACTGTCGGAGAAAAAAGCCACCGCAAAGCCAAGGCCATCGACGCCGTTGCAATCATCGGGATCGTGCAGACCGGGAAAGATGGTGCCAGCGATCGCGTAGCGAGGCGCCGAAGGGGTCGTCGAATGGCACTCGATGCAGGCGCGCCCGGGCGTCATCGCCGTCGACCCTTGCAGACCGCCGGTCCAGCCCGCCTTCGAGGTACAGGTTTGCACGTCGAGCCCACCGCCACCATCGTCGTTGGTCCCGCTATTGCCGCAGGCGCACTCGCCGTAGCCGATGCCTTCGGGGGTACAGGTACGTACGCCTTTGCTGCGACCAGCGCAGTCGCATTCAATCCGCTGACCGACCAAACACAGATCACCAGCGTTGGGGCGCGTGATCCCGCCACACTGTGTGGTGGCAAGACCGAGAGACATGGCGAGCCATAGCTTCGTCATCGAGTCGAATCCTTTCCGCCTCGACGCCTTGGAATAGAGAAGCGCAAGGACACGAGTGTACTCCAACGGAGCTGCCTCGTGACGTGGCGCGCGTGCTCTGCGCCCGCGCGGCGAGTTCCCACACCGTCGTGTGCTAGATTAGCCGCGACTTCGCGCCCTTGCGCACAGCTTCGGACGAACCTTGCGCCGCCCCCAATGGATCCCTTCGCGAGCTGACCTGCCCGGCCTAGCGCTGGTGCTCGTCCTTGGAGCGCTCGCCCTCGTGTGTGCGCGCGTGCTCCCGCCATCGCCCTTCATTTCCGACATTCTATTGGCGCTCGGTTTTGGCGTACTTGTCCTCAATACGCCGCTTCGCGCCGCGATCGGCCTCACCCTTCCCGCCGCGGAGCGCGAGCCCGATCGCTACGCCGCGGGGCTGCGCTTTACCGGCAAATGGGTGCTCCGACTCGGCATCATTTTGATGGGTCTCAAGGTGCAAACGAGCTTCTTCGGGGGCCGAGAGCTCTTTCTCATCGGTGGGGTGGCGCTCGCCGCGCTGCCGAGCGCCTTTTTCATCGCCCACGCGCTGGGATCGCTCCTCGGCGTGCGCCGCCCCATGGTCGACCTCTTGGCGAGCGGCACCATGATCTGCGGCGCGTCGGCGGTGAACGCGGTGGCACCGGTCGCGCGCGCGCACCGAGAAGAACAAGGCATCGCCATCGGCGTCGTCTTTCTTTTCAGCATCGTCGCGCTTCTAGCGTTCCGCCCCCTCGCGTCCGCCCTCGGGCTCGATTCCGGCATGGCGGGGCTTTGGAGCGGGCTCGCCGTCAACGACTTGTCGAGTGCGATCGCCGTCGGAGCCCAGATGGGAGGCCACGGCGGCGTCATGGCCGCCGCGTCGAAATCGGCGCGCATTCTCTTGCTCGCGCCGACGCTGATCGCTCTGTCCCTTTTGCGCCGCGAGGGGTCGCCGGTGAGCGTCAAAAAGAGCGTCGTCGACACGCTCCCTGCGTTCATCCTCGGTTACATCGCCCTCGCAGCATTACGCGCAGTGGCGGATCGCGTGGCCGGCGGTTCCGTGGTGTGGCAGACCGTGCTCGCGACCAACAAGCTCGCGGTCGATCTCTTGATGTCGACCGTGTCGGCCGGCATCGGGCTCCACCTCGCGCTTCGCACCCTTCTCACATCGAGCGCGCGCGCCATTGCCGTCGGAGGGGGCGCATCGGCGTGGATGGCTGGGCTCACGCTGGTCATGATCGTCGCTGCCTCGCGTGGTTCACCGTCGGCGGCAGCGCTGGCGGGACTCCTCGGTGTGGTCGCAAGCTTCGTCGCTTACCGCGCCGGCACCGCCAAGGGGCGAGCGCTTCGCCTCTTGAGGGCCAGGTTCGCCAGCGGTGCGCCGCTCGCGCTCTACGAAGCCACGAACTTGCTCGACGCGGCCGAGCAGGATGGTGCGTTCGACGACGCGTTCTTGAAACAGGTGCTGGCTCAACTTCATCCGTCGATCGGCGAGCTCATCCCCGTCCGCAAGAGTCCGCTGCCGAAAGGGGAAGGGTGCCGCTGGGTCACTTACTGGGAGGGCCGCTCCGGTTGGGCGCTCGTGGCCGTCTGTCGCGAGCCCGGTTCGTTCACCCCCATTCACGCACACCCGCATCGGTTGCTGGGCAAGGCGATCGAAGGCGTGCTCGAGGAGGTCAGGTTCAGCGAACGCGAGGACGGCGACGTCGAAGTCGCGTCGCGCACCGTCCTCGGCCACAACGACCTGGTCGAGACCAACGCGCTGTCGACGCTTCACATCGTGCGCGTCGTGAGCTCGAGCCCTGCCATCGACATCCAGCTGCGCGGTCCCGAGGTCGGAAAGCCGGGACGTCGATTCCGCGCCGCCGAGCCGCTCGATTTCGGTGCGCTGCGCATCGGCGCGCGCGTTCATGCCACCGAAGAAATCGACGACCGCCCGGGACACGGCGGAGAAGGCGCCGCCGCCGGCCGCCCGGTGCGCGCCGTCGTCGGTTGATTCCGATACGAAGAGCGACGAGGCAGACATGACGATAGAGGTGAGCGAGATCAACGGCACCAACTGCAAAACGTACTTACTCGTGAGCGGCCGTCACGCCGCGCTCGTGGATCCGGTGCGCGAGCGCTACGAGACATACCGACTGGTGCTCGCATCGCGCGAGCTCTCCCTCGAGATGGTGCTCGAGACCCATATGCATGCCGATCACCTGATGTTGAACCGCACGTCGAAGCAAGGGCTCGGCGTCCCCGTCATCATGCACCGCGCCAGCCCGAGCCCGCTCGTCGATCGTCACATCGACGACGGCGACGTGCTTGCGCTCGGTGACGATCGCATCGCCGTATTGCATACGCCAGGGCACACGCCCGATTCGGTGTGCTATCGCCTCGACGGCGCCGTGCTCACCGGCGACACACTCATGATCGGCGGCTCGGGTCGCTGCGATTTTCCCGGCGGCGACGCGGGGGCGCAATTCGATGCCGTCACGACCCGACTTTTCACGTTGCCCGAAGACACGGTGGTGTGGCCCGGACACGACTACCAAGGCAACACGTCGTCCACCATCGGCGAAGAAAAGCGGCATAACCCCCGCTTTGTCGGCAAGACCCGGGAAGCGTACGTCGAGCTCATGGGCAAGCTCGGGCTGCCGTTCCCAGAACGAGTGCAGCAATCGCTGCAAGTCAATCAATCCGGCTTCGAGACGTCAGACGTCGCGTTTCCGCAGGTTTCCGATTTGGCTGCGCTCGACCACCTCGACGCAGGCGATGTCGCGACGCGCCTTCGCGGGCAATCACCGCCGCTCCTTCTCGATGTCCGCGAACCGGAAGAGTTCACGGGAGAGCTTGGCCACATCGAACGTGCGTTGCTCGTTCCGCTCGATGCCCTCGAGCGCCGCCTGCCGAAGCTCGCGGGCTATGTCGATCGCGAGGTCGTCGTGGTTTGCCGCGCCGGCGCGCGCAGCGCCAGCGCCGGCGCGATTCTGCGGCGAGCAGGATTTCAACGCGTGATCAATTTGGCAGGCGGGATGCTGGCGTGGGCTGCAGCAGGGCTCCCCGTCCAGCATTGACAGCCAGTTACGCGATTGGCGACAATTGGCCCCTATGTGCGCACGTACATTGTCCTATTGAAATAGACATCGGCAGCGCGGTGCTCGATGCCGACCGACGATCTCTCATGTAGAATCGAGTGTCGATGTCCCGCGCCGCCGGCAAGTTCGTGGTGCAACACCGTTCACAAGGAGCCGCGATGGGGACGCTCGACGCGTTCTTCGTCATGCGTTGCTTCGGCGCAGTTTCGCCGGAAGACGTCCGCGCCACCACGAAGTGCGGCGAGGTTCTGAAGGCGTACCGCCCCCAAGGCACGGTCTCGCTCGTTGTCGTCGATCCGACCTCCACATTTCCCTCCGAAGAGACCCGCCGCGTCGCCCTCTCCATTACACGCGAGACGACCGCCCAGACTTTGGCGCTGGTCGTCATCGTTCTCGGCGATGGTTTTTGGGCGAGCGCCATTCGCGGTGTGCTGACCACGCTCACGTCGCTCAGCCCTTCCAGCCACCCGCGCAGGATCGTTCGCCACGAGGAGGAGGGCATCGAGTGGATCATCGAAACTCTCGGCGAATCTCCGCAGAAATATCGCTCGGCGCTCGTCGCCGCTCTCCATCAGCTGAAACCGACCGTGGCAACGTCTCCGCCTCCTTCTGGTAATTCGCTGCCTCCTACCTCCAAGCCGCCGGGAGCGGCTTCCAAGGTGTCCCCCTCCTCGAAACGGCGGGCGGGCTAGGATGCCCGCTTCGAAATACCCCGGCAATCTGTCGAAGCCTCCTGGCGCGCCGGTCTCGTCTCAATTTCCTGCGACTAGCACGAACGACACCGGTCCGCAGATCTTCATGCAGGGCAATTTCTATTACCGGCAGCTCGACGATCTGGCCCTCAACCTCTGCGTCGCCAAGACCATCACCGATGCTGACTGGCTCGATTTTCTCGAGAACACGCTGCACCTCGCCCGGCAGATTGGGCGCATGCCCAAAGTGACGCTGGCAACTTTTATCCATACCTATCCTGACGCGAAGCAGCGACGTGAAACGCGCGACTATCTCGCCGCGCAGGGAGTAAAGCCCATCGATCGACTGGGCTTGCTCTCCGACAATCCTCTCGTTAGAGGTGCCATCGTGGCGTTCAGCTGGGTGATTCCCGATGCGAAGGTGCTCGCCTTCGGATCGCGCGACATCGGTACTTGTCTCGAGTGGTTGCACGAGGTCGCCATCTTCGACCAGCAGCGCGCGTCGACAGCGTGGAGCGAAGGCCGGGCGATGCTCAAGGTGCACTGAGCGGTAGCGGCGTCGCCACTCGCGAGGGCTACAGTGGGCGGCGATGTATGCTTCGAGCGCCGGTCTGTCCTCCTGTCCTTTACCGAGGGCGGGCCCGATTGCTTCGCTTAACGGCAATCGCCAAGCGCTTTGTTTCTAGACGATTGACTTCTACGATGGGCTGTCATGCGAGTAATGTTGCCCATACTGCGAAGCTCATCGTTCGTCGCGCTGCTGACGATCGTTGGCTGTGCCACGAGTGGCACCTGGCGCGAAGTCGAAACACCCCATTTCGTTCTGCGCACCGATTTGAGTCCGAGCGATGCACTGCATGCTGGCACCGCACTCGAAGAGACGCGCGATGCGCTCGTGTCGGCGGCCTGGCCGAACTTTCCTTTTCCCCAACAAGAGCAGACCGTCGTTTTCGTGCTCTCGAATGGGATCGAGTTCGAGCGCTACTTCGGGCGTTTGGTCGACGGCATCTTCTTCCACAGCTCGCCCCCGACAGTCTTCCTCTATGGCTCGGCGAGCCGCTGGGAATTGCGTAGGACGGCTCATCAACCCACGAATTCGACCCTGCGACACGAGATGGCCCACGAGCTTGCCGCCAAAGTTTATTCGACCCAGCCGCGCTGGTTTGCCGAGGGTCTCGCGCAGTTTCTCGACGCCGTCCACTATTCGGACGACGGGAAATCGGTCGTTCTCGGCGGCGTGAATGCGAGCGCCTATGCGGACTATCGTGCCGTGCGCCGAATCAGCGTTCGCGACACGCTCGCATGGTCCCAAGGGGTCGCGTCGCTCGCTCAAACCGACGCGGTCGGCCTTTATGGGACGAGCTGGTTTCTCTTCCATTGGTTTTACAACACCCAACCCGATCCTTTCGGCAGATATCAGGACGAGCTGGCGCGGGGCGGCCCTATGGCGGCTTTCGAAAAAGCATTTCCCAAATTCGATGCCGACAAGGCAGATCGCGATCTCTACGAGTACATGCGATACGGGCAGTTCACCGATCTCTTGATGCCGCTCATCCAGCCAGAATGGTCGGAAAAGTCCTTTTCAGCGCACGAATTGAATTTGGAAGAGGTCGGCGTCGTCCGCAAAACGCTCGAACAGGCTGGCAAGGCGCACCAAAAAAAGGGCAAGAAGGAAGAGGCGCGTATCGCCGAGCTCCTCGGGCTCGACCACTGCGCGCGGCGCGACTGACCGTTCAAACGGGCGCAGCTGCTTCGTTGTCGCCCTGGGCGCCGGCGCGCGCCAAGCGCCGCTCGAATCGTCGCAGTGCCCAGCGCCGCACCGGGGAACGGTGCCGTCGTGTGCAGACGAACCAGTTCAGCACGGCCGCGGCTACGAAATGAGCGGCGATCACGCAGAACACCAGCGGGAGCACGAATGGCCAAACGGAAGCTAGGGACGCCATGACCGTGCGGACAACGGTGAATTCTGTTTGTTCCCCCGCACCCGCGCCGGTCCGGCCTTTTCGCCGCACGTAGACTCCTTTTCACCGCCGCCCCGGCTGGGCTCACGGCAAACGGGCGGACGTGCAGCGATTCGCGCCGCAAGGTGACTCGTCCCACCCGCCGGCCTGCTGGTTCGGGACCCGATGAGGAGGTGCTCCCATGCGCATCGCAGCGACAATGTTTTTCGTATCGCTCCTCTGGCTCGCCAGGGAAGGCACCGTCGCCGCCTCGCCACGCGACGACGTCGTCGTTTCGGTGGCGTGGCTTGCCGCGCACCGCGATGACGCGAACCTCGTCCTCTTGCACGTCGGCGAAAAGGACGAATATCGCGCCAAGCATCTTCCTCGCGCGCGTCTCGTGGCGCTGTCCGACATTTCGATATCGAGCTCGGCGGGCAAAGGCTTGATGCTGGAGATGCCTCCCGCTGACGACCTCCGTCATCGGCTCGAGGCGCTGGGTATTTCGGAGCGGTCGCGCTTGATCGTCTATTTCGGCAAGGGTTGGGCTTCTCCAGCGACGCGGGTCATCTTCACCCTCGATTACGCTGGGCTCGGCGACCGCACGGCGCTGCTCGACGGCGGAATGGACGCCTGGATCCGCGCCGGGAACGCGGTCACCGACGAAGCACCCCCGGCGCGCACGGGCTCGCTCGAACCGCTCAAGATCCGACCGCTCGTCGTCGCTGCCGATTTCGTGCGTACCAGTCTCGGTAAAGACGGTGTCGCGGTCGTCGACGGTCGAGCATCGGCCTTTTATGACGGCATCGACATCGGCGGACCCAAAGGGTTCGCACATCGTGCGGGGCATGTCGCCGGCGCGCGCAGCGTACCTTTCACGGCGATCACCGACGAGCGCTCGATGCTGCGCTCCAACGAAGACCTTAGCGCGCTTTTTTCCAAGGCCGGCGTGAAGAACGGCGACACCGTCGTCGGCTATTGTCATATCGGGCAGCAAGCCACCGCGATGCTCTTCGCCGCGCGACTTCTCGGGCACCCGGTCTTGCTCTACGACGGCTCCTTCGAGGACTGGACGCAGCATAAGGACTTTCCTGTCGACAATCCGGCGCGCCGAGGTTCGAAGTGAAGCGCGCTCCCATGGCGATGGCCGTTCGCGCGCCGCGACCTTACGCCGATCCGTACCTAGCGGGGGTCGGCCTCGGCGCGGTGCTTCTCGCCGCATTCGTCGTCGCTGGTCGAGGACTCGGCGCTTCCGGCGCTTTCGCGAGCATCGCCGCCGGTGCAGTGGCCGCGATCTCGCCGGCCACTGCCGTCGCTAGCCCCCTCTTTTCTCGCCACCTCGAAGTCGGCGGACCATGGCGTGAATGGCTGGTCTTCGAGATCGCGGGCGTCGCATTGGGCGGATTTTGCTCGGCATGGCGGGCGGGCCGCTTGAGTCTTCGCGTCGAGCGAGGCCCGCGCATCACGCGCGCCCTGCGTCTCATACTGGCGTTCGCCGGAGGCTCGATCATGGGTTTAGGCGCGGTGCTGGCGCGCGGTTGCACCAGCGGACTCGCACTGACCGGTGGCGCCTTGCTCAGCGTGGGAAGCTGGGTCTTCATGCTCGCAGCTTTCGCGGGCGGGTACCTGGTCGCACCCCTCTTGAAAACAGTCTGGCGATGAACGCCCCCTTCGCCGACGCAAACCTGTTGAGCGGCGACGGTGCGCTCGGCGCGGCGATGGCCATCGGCATCGCCTTCGGTTGGTCGCTCGAGCGCGCCGGGCTCGGCACGGCGCCCAAGCTGGCTGGACAATTTGCATTGACCGACCTCACCGTTTTCAAGGTGATGTTCAGCGCCGTGGTCACCGCGATGCTGGGCGCGTTCTGGCTCGCGCGCCTGGGTCTCCTCGATATTGAACGCGTCGATGTTCCCGAAACGTACGTCGTGCCGCAGCTCGTGGGTGGGCTCTTGTTCGGCGCCGGTTTTTCGCTGTGCGGACTTTGCCCCGGAACGTCATGTGTGGCGGCGGCAACGGGTCGCGGGGACGGCGCGATGGTCGTCCTCGGCATGTTCGCCGGCGTGCTCGGAGCGGGCCTCTTTTTGAACCGGCTGCCATCCTGGTACGAGAGTACGGCGCGCGGCAGCTGGACCTTGCCTCAGCTCTTGCACGTTCCCCATGGCGTCGTCGTAGGCGCGGTCACGGCGCTCGCACTCGCCGGTTTTCAGGGGGCGCAATGGATCGAGAAAGAGTGGCGCTGACGGTGCCTGGATCGCGGGCAGCGAAGGGCTCGGTGCACCGCCTTCTCGCGTGGGGCGCGGCCATACTCGGCGGACTCGCCGCGCTGGGGGGTGACCCGGCTACCTTGCAGCTGCCGGCGTCGAGCGAGCTCGGGACGTACGTTGCTACCCTCGCTCGAGAAATTGCGAGCGAGAAAGATCACGTAACCGCCCTCGATCTCGCGCAATGGGTTCGCGACAAGAGACCGGGACTACGTGTCATCGACGTGCGCTCCGCCGAAGAACGCGAAGACGGCCAGATTCCGACGTCCGAGACCGTCGACCTCGCGGCGCTCACGACCACGAGCTTTCACGACGACGATACCGTCGTCGTTTATTCGACAGAAGCAGTGCACGCCGCCCAGGCGTGGGTCCTCTTACGAGCGCAAGGGTACCGCGAGGTCTTTTTCTTGCGCGGGGGATGGTCGGCATGGGTCGACGAGGTCATGCACCCGGCGCTCGAAGAAGGAGCATCGGTCGAAGCGCAAAGGGCATTTGCGCGGGCATCGGTGCTGAGCCGCTATTTCGGTGGCGCGCCGCGCATCGACGACGGGCAGCCGAGCGGAATGACGCGGAAATCGCCCGCCCCGCCGACGTCGCCGCGGCGGCGTGGATGCTGAAGTTGGGGGCCGAATTCGAAAGCAAGAGTCGGAGTGTCGACTATCGTAGCTAGAGTTAGTTTTCTCTTCGCGTCATCGAAGACGCATGGCGAGCGCCCCGCCAAGGGATTCGCCTTAGAAGGGAATTAGCAACATGTCGACCCGAACCGAACAACGAGCAACTGAGGTCGTGCGGGACCCGCGCTGGACGGCCGTCCTCGGCCGCGATCGCGCGAGCGACGGCAAGTTTTTTTATTCGGTGAAAACGACGGGCGTTTTTTGTCGCCCGTCCTGCGCGGCGCGTACCCCGCGGCCCGAGAACGTCGCCTTTCATTCTTCCGTCGCGGCAGCCGAAAAGCAGGGGTTTCGCCCCTGCAAACGGTGCCGCCCCAAGGGCGCGTCGGTAGCCGAGGACCAGGCTCGGCGGGTCGCTGAAATCTGCCAACACCTCGAACGAGCCGAAAACACGCCGAGCCTGGCAGAGCTCGCGGACCGCACCGGGTGGAGCGTTTACCACCTGCATCGCGTTTTCCGCGCCGTGACCGGTTTGACGCCCAAAGCTTATGCGGAAGGGCGGCGGGCCGAACGCATGCGCACCACGCTGGGCCGCAGCCGAACCGTGACCGAAGCCATTTACGACGCCGGATACAACTCGAGCGGGCGCTTTTACGAAAAGGCCGACGACGTATTGGGAATGACGCCGGCCACCTTTCGCGCCGGAGGGGCACGCGCCGAAATCCGCTTCGCCATCGGCGAATGCTCTTTGGGATCCATTCTCGTCGCGTCGAGCTCGCGCGGAGTCTGCGCCATTTCTCTGGGTAACGACCCGGCGACCCTGGCGCGTGAGCTCCAGGACCGTTTTCCGCAGGCGGAACTGATTGGTGGTGACGCCGAATTCGAGCGCCTGGTGGCAGAGGTTGTCGGTTTGGTCGAAGCACCGCGGGTGGGCTTCGACTTGCCTCTCGACGTGCGGGGCACGGCATTTCAAGAGCGGGTCTGGCGAGCGCTGCGCAAAATTCCGGCGGGCGAGACGGCGAGTTACCGTGATATCGCCCAGCGTATTGGCTTTCCCAAGGCTATTCGCGCCGTGGCGCAGGCGTGCGCCGCCAACACACTGGCGGTGGCCATTCCTTGCCACCGTGTGGTGCGATCGGACGGTGCCGCGTCCGGCTACCGCTGGGGCGTCGAGCGGAAGCTCGACCTGCTGCGGCGAGAGAAGGCGAGCCCATGAAGAGTCACGCGGTTCAGCGCTCCAGCGCCGTCCAAACCGTCGGCAGCGCGTCGACGTCGTCGGTGCGACTGCGCGTCGACGTCATCGACTGGAATCGCGCCGTCGCCGATCTCGACGCGCGGGGCAACGCGGTCGTCGAGAAGTTGCTCACGCCTGCAGAGTGCAGTGGCGTGGCCGCTCTTTATACGGACGATGCCCAGTTTCGTAGCCGCGTCGTCATGGAGCGGCACGGCTTCGGACGCGGCGAGTACAAGTACTTACGCTACCCGCTGCCGATCGTCGTTGCCGAGTTGCGCGCATCGCTTTATCCGCGCCTCGCTCCCATCGCCAACCGCTGGAACGAGGCGCTGCGCATCGACGTTCGGTACCCCGGTTCGCACGCCGACTTCCTCGCGCGATGCCACGACGCCGGACAGGTGCACCCGACGCCGCTGCTCTTGAAATACGGCGAGGGTGACTACAACTGTTTGCATCAGGATCTCTACGGCGAGCACATCTTCCCCTTGCAGGTCGCCATCCTTCTCTCTCGGCCCGGACACGATTTCAGCGGGGGGGAGTTCGTGCTCACCGAACAGCGCCCCCGCATGCAGTCGCGACCGGAGGTCGTTCCGCTCCAGCAAGGGGACGCCGTGATCTTCGCCGTTCATCAGCGACCGGTCGAGGGCACGCGCGGCGCGTACCGCGTCAAGCTCCGACACGGGGTCAGTCGTTTGCGATCGGGAGAACGTCTGACCATGGGCATCATCTTCCACGACGCCACCTAGCGACGCGCTTGTCCGGAGCGGCTCGCGCGGCCGCGTCGTGATACAAAAAGCGCATGTCGTCCGAGCCCGACCGCGCAGGGCCGATACTCCTTCTCGACGCGTTTTCGCTGCTGTACCGCGCCTTTTTCGCGCTGCCTCCCATGAGCACGTTGGCTGGCGTGCCAACCTCTGGCCTCTATGGATTTTCGTCGCTGCTCCTCAAGCTCCTCCGAGAGCAGGCCCCACTCGGCGGCGCGGTGGGCATGGACGCGCCGCGGGCGACGTTTCGGCACGAGCTCTACGCGGGTTACAAGGCGAGCCGCCCCACGGCTCCGTCTCCCCTCGGTGAGCAGCTTCAGCGCTTTCCGGACCTGCTCGAGGCATTCGGGTTCCCGGTGTTCATCGCGCCGGGGTTCGAAGGCGATGACGTGCTGGCCACGCTCGCCCGCCAGTTTTCCGCGCGCGGCGACGCGCCGCTCATCGTCAGCGGCGATCTCGACGCGCTGCAGTGCGCGGGAGGGACCACGCGCGTGCACATCGTCGGGCGCGGCACCGAGGGGCGAACCTACGACGAGGCCGCCGTCGTGGCGAGATTCGACGTGACGCCGCGCGAGTTGCCCGATTGGAAAGCGCTGGCTGGCGATCCGACCGACGAAATACCCGGTGTACCCGGGATCGGCGGCAAGCGGGCCTCGTCCTTGGTCCGCAAATTTGGCGGCATAGCGGGGCTTTTATCGCGTCTCGACGAGGTCACGCCTCCGAGTGTGCGGGCCGCGCTCACGCTGCACGCCGAAAAGCTGCCCCTGTGGCGTGATCTCGCCCTGTTGCGAACGATGGTTCCCCTCGCCGACGTGCCGCGCTGGGCACCGTTCGACGAAGCGGCCCGAACCCGTGTCCGTGCCCTGTTCGAAAAGCTCGAGTTTCGTTCGCTCGTCCCCCGACTCGACGCGCTCGCGCTCGATCACTTCTGCGCGAGCGGCTCATCGTCGAAGTAGCCCACGTCGGGCTGATCCTCTTTGATGAGCTTCACGATCCAAGCGCCGTCGCGCCAGGCGCTCTTGCCCGGTTCGACCCCCGCGGCAAGCGCGATCTTCTTCGAATCTGGATAGCCGATGATGTCGAGCGTCATCGGGATCGCCGGCGCCGACATGCACAAGTAGCGCAGCGGCCCCTGCCCACGGTTCGAAAGCGCGTGGGCGTTGTCCGGGCCGGGCAGCAGGGCGACATAATCCCCCTGAGTGATGGCCACCTCGTCTTTGCCGACCCGGAGCGTTCCTTCGCCCTCGAGGACGTAGATGGCCTCTTCGAGAGCGCTATGAAAGTGAAAAGGAAAAGCAGTTTTCCCCGGCGGCAGCTCGTAAGAAGCGCAGCCGAGCGCGCGGCCGCCCGCTGCCGTACCGACGCGGCGTGCACGTTGACTGAAGTCGCCTTGCTTCACCTCGTAGGGTTCGATCTCGTCGAGATGCACGACATGCGGATGGCGATGTTGTTGGTTCATGATGGGTCAACGATTTTACCGGACGCCCGTGAAGGCCGCTATCCGACTTCGAGCGCACGTCGCCGAAGGCGGAGCCATCGTTCGTGCGCCGTGCCGTGTTAAAAGACGCCATGAAAAGAACGGCCGCCGCTGCGCTTTCCGCGAGCCTGCGACGCGAGCTCGCCGGGGTCGCGTTGGCCGACAAGGCGGCGGGGATGCAGGCGTACATGAAGTCGACCATGCCGTATCTCGGCGTATCGTCAGTGCCGCTCCGTCAAGTTTGCAAGCGGGTATTCGCTTCACATCCGATGACGGATGCGGCGTCATGGCGCCGCGACGTATTGGAGCTCTGGCGCGGCGCCCATCACCGGGAAGAACGTTACGGCGCCATCGAGCTCAGCGGTGACAAGCGCGCCCGAGCCTTTCAGACGCTCGCAGCCGTGCCCATGTACGAAGAGATGATCGTCACCGGCGCCTGGTGGGACTACGTCGATGCAATCGCAACGCACCGACTCGATCTCATTTTACGAGCCGAGCCAAGAGCGATGAAAAAAACGATGCTGGCTTGGAGCCGGTCCGACAATCTCTGGAAACGCCGCAGCGCCATCCTCTGCCAGATCACTTTCAAAGCCGACACCGATCTCGACCTCCTCTACCGGGTTATCGAGCCTTCCCTCGATTCCAAGCTGTTCTTTCTGCGAAAAGCGATCGGCTGGGCGCTCCGTCAGTATGCGTGGACCGATCCGCGCGAGGTCATGCGCTATGCGCGCGAGCACCGAGACGACCTCAGCCCGCTCAGTCGACGCGAAGCGCTGAAGAACATGGCGACGGCGCGGTAATTCTGGTCGACCCGACGCACCTCGTCTATAGGGTTTTCGGTGAGGCTCGCCCACAAAACAGCGGTTTCTGCACTCGTTCTTGGCGCTCTCTCGTGCACGGCTTCGCGTATCGCGCCGCCGGCGACGCGCCCGTGCGAGACCGCGTCGCCCACGCGCCGCGAAGAAGCGCCGGCCGCGAAATCACCGGCGCTCGCGTCCAAGCTGCCGCCCATCCGCATCGTGCTGCGACCCGAGCCGGGGGACAAGCCACATGTGCACGTCGACCTCTACGCAGAAGGAGCGACGCTCGCGACGCTTCGTCTCGCAACTGCCGCTCTCGAGGACATCGAGCACGTCATCGCCGAGGACGCGCGGGGAGCGTTGTCAACATCGCTCTCGAGCTCTCCACCTGGCATCACGGTCACCCTGCACCGTCCACCTAGCGGGCCCTTGCATGTGACCTATGACGTGCGCGCGACGGCCAATCCCAATTCCAACACCTTCGACCTGATCGTCGCCGAGGATCGCTTTCGAGGCATGGGTGAGCGCCTCGTGCTCTTGCCCTCGGGGCTAGAAAACGAGAAAGCCAATGTCACCGTCGACATCGAAACGAAACCCATCGTGGCGCCGCGATTTGCTTCGAGTCTCGGGCTCGGGCCGCGCACCCGCGAGGGTTACGGTCGTTCCCTCGTGCACGCCGCTTTCCTCGCGGGCTCGCTGGGTGGCGCCGTATTCGACGAGGGCATCGACCACGACGAAACCGTTTGGCTCGGCTACACCTCCTTCGACCCGCGACCGGCAGCCGCGGAGGTGGCCACGGTGCGCACGGCGCTCCGCGAGATGTGGCATGGAGGCGGCGAGCAGGAATTTGCGCTGCTCCTCGTTTCCAGCCCGCGGCCCGTCGGAGCCTATGCCCTCGCGCCGCGAGCCAGCAGTTTGCTCGTCCACATGGGGCCGTCGGAGCCGTGGTCGGCCGCGCTGCGGATCGCCGTCACGCAGCATCTCATGCGCTCGTGGATCGGCGGTGAGCTTCGCATCGCTCCGGGCGATGGCGGCAACGAAGCGGAGTCGTCGTGGTTCACCGAAGGGGCGTTGCGCTATTTTGCGGGCCGCGCGCTTCGCCGCCTGGGACTCATTTCGGTCGAAGATGCGCGCGACTTCGTGAACGGACTCTCGTCGGCGCAGGCCACGTCTCCCCATCGTGGAAAGAGCAATGCCGCGGTAGCGGCCCTCGCCGCGAGCCATCCTCTCGCCCGGCCCCACCTGATGGCGCGGGGCGCGCTCTACGCGATTCGCGTCGCAGCCACGTTGCGCGCACGCAAGAAACGGTCGCTCGAGGACGTCGTCTCCAAGCTGCTCGAGCAGGCGCGGCAGACCCACGCGCCCGTGCCCGTCACGGCGTGGACCGATGCCATCGTCGACGAGCTCGGTCCCGGTGAAAAAGCGCAGTTCGATCGCTTTCTCGCGGGCGACGACATCGCCCTTTCTTCGGAGGCCTTGGGCTCCTGTTTTCGCGGTAGCACGGGCGAATACACCGCTTTCGAGATGGGCTTCGATCTGCAAGAGACCCTCGACGCCGCGACTCGAACCATCGCGCGCCTCGACGCCGCGGGTCCTGCGGCTGTATCCGGGTTGTTGCCCACCGACGTGCTGGCCGACGCGAGCTTCCGCTATGGGCACGCCGAGACGCAGGTGGTGCTTTCGATTGACCGCAATGGTCGCAAATCGGAGATCAAGTATCTTCCGCGCGGCGCAAGGGGCAAAGGTATCGTCTATACGCGCAAGGCTGGCATCCCAGATTTGGCGTGCGGGGACGTCCTATGAACCTACCCGTGCGCCGAAGTGCTAGACCACGCGCATGCCTGGTATCGACGAGAGCATCGCCTTTTTGCCCGTCCACATCGCCATCTTGACCGTGTCCGACACGCGCGGTGAAGAGGAAGATCGCTCCGGCCCCGTTCTCGTCGAGCGCGCCACCCGCGCCGGGCACAAAGTGGTGCGGCGCGAACGCAGCACGGACGATCAGGCGCGTATCGAACAGGCGTTGCAGAGCTTCATCGAGGACCCGAACATCGACGTCGTGATCTCGACGGGAGGGACGGGCGTCACCGGTCGTGACGTGACACCGGAAGCGTTTCGCGCAGTCTACGAAAAGGAAATCGAAGGCTTTGGCGAGCTCTTTCGCTCGATCAGTTTGAAGCACGTGGGCACGTCGACCATTCAGTCCCGCGCAACGGCGGGTGTCGCCAAAGGCAAATACCTGTTTGCGCTTCCGGGCTCCCCCGGCGCGTGCAAAGACGCGTGGGACGAGAT
>Ga0193706_1000081_pt1 | contig 71257 bp, 60 predicted proteins | sample U3c1metaG_FD_160130 | JGI IMG/M metagenome (GOLD analysis project Ga0193706, IMG submission 160130) | Soil microbial communities from a riparian zone of the East river system, Colorado, United States - U3c1 | ecosystem: Environmental > Terrestrial > Soil > Riparian zone | place: USA: East River...
GCTCGTGCCGGGCGAGATGATCGTCACCTTCGGCGATTCAATCGTCCATGGTCGTTCTCCACTCGCCGCAGGCGAGCTCGTGAATATCGTGACCTTCGGCTATCAGCCGGCCAACTGGGTCGCTTGAGGCAATCATGGCACTCACGCTCGGCATTCACGTCGGTCATCATGCATCGTGCGCCGTCGTCAAAGACGGCGAGCTCGTCGCTGCGCTCCAACTCGAACGCCACCCTTGTGTCTCGAGAGGTGCTGGTCCGCTTTGCGGTGCCCTCATCCGTGGCGGTGCAAGCTGGACAGATCGTCTCGATCTCGCTCGACGCAAAACGCATCGTCCGCACCACGGTCACACGCGTCGCCCCGCGCGTGGATCAAGCTCAGATGCTGTTGGTGGAGACCGCCCCGGTGGCGGCAACGCCGGCACCGCTCGTGGGGAACACTTGCCGGGTGCGATTGGAAGCTGACGGCGGCAATGACCTTGCCTCGTCCGACGACGTCGCCTCCGGGAAGACTAACCATCAACCAAGGAAGGAACCAAAACCATGAAGCGAGTTCACAGCATAGATCAAATGGATGCCGCCTGGGCCAGCATGCAAGGAAAGCTCGGGGCCCTGCGCTCTGCTCTGTCCGGCGAGCAGGCGCAGGCCCTCGATGAGATGTTGGAGATCGCCAGTGCGCACGCCAATGAGGAGTGCGACCGGCTATCGATCATCGCAGCCGGTGCCTACGGCAAGCCGACATCGTGCCACTGCCCTTGATCTCTTCCGTCAACGGCACCTGAAGTCGTCCTGGGCGCCGGGTTCACCGGCGCCCAGGACGCGCTTCTTCGCGTCGCCCTCACCACTGTCTCCACGCTCGAGCCGGGGCGCACCTGGAGCGAACTGTCCCCGGCACAGCAGGTGGCGCTGCGCATCATCGACACCCTCCGAGGTGCGCACGGTCGCGGCATCATCTGGAAAGGACGGCCATCCTGGCTCGACGCCAAGGTTCTCACAGACCTCAGAGAAGGCGCCGAGCGCGCGAAGCCCGCGGCCGAGTGGTTTCCCGGCGGCTTCCATCGTTTCGCTGGTGCTCGCGACGTCGCACAGGCACTGGAGGCATCGGTGGGCGTAAGCACGTTCGTTCGCGCGCTCGTGGGCCGAGAAATCGGCGAGATGGCGGCCAACTTCATGTACTACGAAGCGGCAGGAAACTGCGCTTACCCTCACATCGATGCAGCGGACTTCGCACTCAATGCGCTTTGCCTCCTCAGGCACGAGTCCAGCGCGAAGCCGAGCTCTTCACTCTGGTTCTACCCCGTCGATGCCGAGCCCTTCGAGCTGACGCTCGCGATGGGGGAGCTCGCCATCTTTCACGGCCGCGCCATCGTGCACGGCCGTACGCCAGTGGCCGCCGACGAGCGCGTGCACGTGCTTTCCATCGGTTTCACCTGGCCATCCACCCAAACCTGACCACGGCGCAGGGCGCCCATCGAAAACCATGAAAGAGGAGAAAGAGTATGATCACACAGAATGAAGCCAGTCTTCCTCAGGCCTCCGCCCGTCCCGGTGCGCCCGTACAAGACGGAACGGTGGACATGCTGCTGACCTTTGCGGATAGCTTGAGCACCGAGGAGCGCACGGCGCTGCGGTCTCTGATGTGCGTCATCACGCAGCAGGTCTGTCCGGCAGGAGAGTTTCCGAGCGACCCCGTGCAGCTCGCGCGGTTCCGTCAGGCGCTCATGGTCCTCGGCACCATCCAGCGGCACCCGCGCATGACATCGAACGGCGTCATCTACCGCGGCCGCCCAGCCTTCCTCACGGACGACTTCTTGACGGCCCTCCAGCGAGAGGCAAACGAGGAGGTCAGACCTCGCGCCATCTGGCAGCGAGGCCACATGCTAGGCGTGAGCGGCACGCTGGCCGACAAGCTCGCCATGTCACCGGAGATGCAGACCTTGATCGAGCAGGCGTCCGGACCGATCAACGCCACCGGCGTGGCGAGCTATCTGTTCTACGAGGTCGAGGGCGCGGGCGTGAGTGCGCACGTCGACACCGAGGTGTTTTCGATCAACGTCAGCATCATGCTGCGTCATGAGGGCATCCATCGACGTTCTCGTCTGTTCATCTTCAATATGGACGGTATGCAGCGCGAGGACATCGAGCTCGTGCCGGGCGAGATGATCGTCACCTTCGGCGATTCAATCGTCCATGGTCGTTCTCCACTCGCCGCAGGCGAGCTCGTGAATATCGTGACCTTCGGCTATCAGCCGGCCAACTGGGTCGCTTGAAGCAATCATGGCACTCACGCTCGGCATTCACGTCGGTCATCATGCATCGTGCGCCGTCGTCAAAGACGGCGAGCTCGTCGCTGCGCTCCAACTCGAACGCCTCAGCCGCCGCAAGCATCACGCGGTGGACTCCCTCTCCGACGAGCTGCCCATCAGGCAGGTGCTGGACGTCGTCGGCGCGACACTTTCCGATGTGGATGTCATCGTGTCGTGCCTGCTTCACGGAAGTCCAGGGGGCTTCGGTCTCCACCGCCCCTTGATCGAGCCCTCTTTTACCCTGTTCGACCCGTTCGAGCGACGTCACCGGGTGATCTCTCATCACCTCGCGCACGCTCATTGCGCCGCGGCCTACTCTCCCGAAGAGGACCTGGCCATCGTGGTCTCCGACTACGCGGGCTCCTCGACCACAGATGGTAAGGATTTCGACGAGCCGTTCGCCGACTGGTACGCTGATCTGACCTCAGCGCGCACCATGCCAGCGGTGCGTACGGAGTGTTTGAGCATCTATCGTGCGCGGCAGGGTGCCAGCTTCGAGACGCAGCATCGCGAGTACTTCAGCTTTCACAACGAGAGTCGGTCGGCGGTGTGTAGCGTGGCTTCGCTGTATGAGAACGTGACTCAGGCAGTGTTCCGCAAGCACAACGCCCATGGCTCTCTGATGGCGCTTTCAGCCTACGGAACGGCGGCGGGCGCATTGTCCCTCGGTGACATGGTGTCCGAGGAAGGCGACTCGGTCGTATTTCGCAACGACTGGCAGCACGCCGTCTATCGCAAGCCGACGATCGAGTCCGTGGCCACCGGCGAATACCGGTTCCGGTTCGAGGACGCGGCCGCCCTGGCAAATCGCACGCAGGCAGCCTGCGAGTTGGCGTTACTTGCCTACGCCCGTAAGGCGGCGCGGCTATCAGGTTGTCGACACCTCGCCCTGGCCGGAGGAACCTTCCTCAATATCCTGTCCAACACTTCCATCGCCGCCTCGGGATTGTTCGAGAGCGTATCGTTGCCGAGCGCACCGCACGACGCGGGCATTGCGGTGGGCTGCGCCTTTCGCGGCGCCCAACTGATGGGCGACCGTCGGAAGCGGGTCATCCACGACTGCTTGGGCCCGGTCTACACCCGTGCCACTGCCCAAGCGGCGGTCGACGAGCGCGGCATCTTCGTAACCGCCACCCGGGTCACGCCCCGCGAGGTGGCTACCCGCATCGCAGCCGGGGCCATCGTCGCCCGATGCGCGGGACGGTCGGAGTTCGGCCCGCGCGCGCTCGGCGGACGCAGTCTCCTGGCATCCCCGACATTCGCCGCCACCAAGGATCGGTTGAATCGGATCAAGGGTCGGGAAGAATGGCGACCCGTCGCGCCGGTGGTGATCGCGGAACATCTGGACAGAACGTTCTGCGGACCGGAAGCCAGCCCGTGGATGACCTTCTCTCATGAGATCCGAACGGCACATGTCGAGGCGTTGCCTGCGTTGCGCCACCCGGACGGATCCACGCGCGCGCAGACGCTGCGCAGAGAGCAAGACCCGTGGCTGTACGACTTGCTGATCGAAGTCGCCGCGATCAACGGCTACAGTGTGCTGGTGAACACGTCGCTGAATGGCCCAGGCGAACCCATCATCGAGACGCCACGGGAAGCCCTGAGCTGGTTTCTTCAGCACGACGACGTGGACGCTCTCTTGCTCGAGGATTTGCTCGTGGAGAGGCGCGATCCCGCCAGCGTATTTCACGGAGCACATCTGACGCCGGCCAGCGAAAACTACGTGTTGCTGGGGCCGACTTCGAGCGAAGGTGCGTCCCCGTACGACCGTACCCTCGTAGTAAGGTCCGCCCAGCTCAGCGTCGCCGTGGAGTCTCCCGCTCTGAAGAAGCTCTTCGTCGAAGGGCGCCCATACGCCTTCGAAGACTTGCTAAGACTGGACCCAACGCTCACCACGATCGAGCTCTGGCGCCTGAGCGTGCGCGGCCTTCTCATTCTGGAGAAACAATCATGAAAACAGAACGAATGCACATCGAAGCGCTGCGACCGGAGCACGCAGCTGCCCTGTTCGGCGAACTGAGCGACGAGCGCATCTACCAGCATATCCTCGAGCGGCCTCCTGCCAGCGTGGATGCCCTGGAGGCACGCTACACACGGCTTGCGGCCGGGTCGCCACGCAGCAGCGAACGCTGGCTCAACTGGGTAGTGTTCTCGAAAGCCTCAGCTTTACCGCTGGGCCTCTTGCAGGCCACGGTCTTTCCGGAAGAGCACCGGTCCTATATCGCGTACATCCTGTTTCCGAGCTACTGGAAACATGGTTTCGCCAGTGAAGGCGTTGCCTGGCTCCTCCAACACTTGTCGCGTGACCACGGCGTGCGGCTGGCCGAAGCCTACATCGACAGTCGGAACGAGGCGTCACTATCAGTCGTTCGGCGCCTCGGCTTCGAGCACCGCACCACGGTCGACACGGACGAGGGGAAGGACCTCGTGTTCGCCAAGCAACTCGGAGAAGCGAGCTGAAGCAGCAGGGACATGCCGTCGAGGACTGTTCCGGTGTCGACGTCGTGTAAGATCGTCAGCCACGCGGCGGAGCAGGCGGTGGACGACGCATGGAGTCATCGACCGCACTCGTGATTCCAACCGAGTTGCCGTCGGGGTCTTCGACGATGGCGTAGCGCGCTCCCCAGAAGGCATCCTCGGGCGCCTTGTGAGTGCGGTGTCCGGCCGCGGTCACACGCGCGTGTACGCCATCGACCTCCTCGCGCGACGAGACGTGGAACATCGGGATCACTGCGGAGCCGAGGTGCGTAGGTAAAAGTAGCGTGGTAGGGGCAGATAGACGGCGAGATGCTGGCGGTGCGAGGTGGCCTTTCGAGGCAGTCGGGATGCGGTCTGGGAGGCAAGTGGCGAAGGTGGCGACGGGGAAAAGACGGTGCAGGGTCGCAAATCGCGGGCCAGTGCCTACTGGGGTCGCAGAGCCGCGCCCGTGGATGGCAGCGCTGTAGCTACGCGACGTCGCCGAGCGTTTTTCGGCGCAGGACGACACTTTTCCAAAACGGAGGGCCACGGCTCGGTGAGCGACGAGGCGCGGCGGTGGATTCGCCGATGGCGCGCAGGTAGCGCGCGATGCTCTTTTCGTCGGTGACCATGGCGAGCAGCTTCATGCGGCCGCCGCAGGTGTTGTCTCCCGCGCTTTTCGCCCGGCACAATCTCACGATTAACCGCGAGGACATGACCGATTTTTCTCACAATGGCGCATCCGGTGAAGCGGCCGGAAGCGAGACCGGAGGGTGAGAGCAGTGGGGCCCGTGATGACCCATGCGCAGGTCGAGATGGGGCCGCGCCTTGGTACCGTCATGGTGTCGGGCAGCATTCAGCCGGGCGCGGTGCTCGCCACGACGCGAGCAGGGCGGACTGCCGGGCCCCCGCCGAGGCGGGAAGCGCCGAACAGTCTGCTCGCGTCGCAGCCGAGCCCTATTGTCAGAACAAGATGTCGTCGTGGGTGAAGGCAGGGTCGATCTTGTGACGGTAATCGTCGATGAGGTGACGCAGATGTCGACCGTGCACCACGATCTCGCGTGCGGCGAGAACGACGGGCGAGGTCTCGGGCCAGGTGCAGGCTTTGGGATCGAGCTCAGGAACGAAGGCGGGCAGGGCTTCGAGGGTGACGGCGAGAGCCGCGTCCAAAAGTACGAGGGCCGAGAGCTCGGGATCTGCAGCGAGGTCGTTCTTGCCGGTGCTTCGCCAACGGGGAGCGGCGTCCATCACGTCACCTCCGGCATGGCGGCCTGAACGTGCTCGATGGCCACGACCTTTTGCTTGGCGAGGGCGGCCGCCAAAAGAGCGTGGTGAGCGAGCAGATGAGCGTAGGTAAATCAAACGCCATGGGCGAAGAAAAAAGCCGAACGCGGCGCCGGCACGAAGACTCGCGAAGACATCCTCGGCAGCCTACGAGGACCGTTTCGAGGTCGTGCAGGCGGCGAAATGGCTTGAATTTTGGACGGAGGGCGCACTCGTCCAGCGAAGGCGCGGTCCTCCGGGTATGCCTCCGGATGGCTACGCCACGTCGTGAAGGGCTTTTCTGCGCAGCACCGGTGGCTACGCCACGTCGTGAAGGGCTTTTCTGCGTAGCACCGTGCTCTTCCAATAAGGAGGGCCGCGGCTTGGCGGGCGCCCTGGGGTGTCGGTCGGCTCGCCGATGGCGCGGAGATAGCGGGCGATACTTTTCGGAGCGGTGACCATAGTGAGGAGCTTCATGCGACTGCCGCACTTGAGGCATCGAAGAACGTCGAAGTCGAATGTGCGCTGGAGCAGGTCGGCCCACGCGCGATAGGTGCCGTGCCGGCGGGGAGGTTTGGCCTCGTCGAGGGCATCGAGGTTTTCGATAGTCGGGTCGGTCTCGGGTGGCGCGGGAGCGATTTGCGCGCGCCACTTGCTGGCAGGTGCGATCACGCCTGCGTACTTCACGGTGTGGTAGCGAGGTGGTGGCACGCTCATGGCAAGCCGGCAGAGGAGCGACAAGGGGTCCATCTCGACGGCGATGGTGCCATCGGCGTAGGCACGCTTGAGGGTGATGGCAACGAGGCCATCTTTCTGGGTCGTCACCCGTTCTTGTGCGACGGGCGGGCGAAGCACGTAGCGAAGGAGCGCTTCGCGTCCGGCGGTGTCGAGCGCTCCGACCCGCGTCGCCGCATGCAGGGTGAAGCCATCGAGCGAAACGCAAAGAGGCTTGTCGTAGGCAAGGTCGCTCGGCTGCAAGGGCTGAAGTCCGCGCAGCCACTGAGGACCGGCGGGGGGCACCTGACCGGAGACCGCGGAGGCAGCGAGTAGTCCGTCAGCCTCTTGGCCGGCGGCTTCATCGGTGTCATCCGATTCGAGCAGGGACCGGCGCTCGAGGTAGCGCGCCATGCGCCGGACCGCTCGTTCGAGTACCTCGCCGACTTCACGGGTTCGCAGGTGTCCGAGTTCTTCCCACGCGAGTGCGGTGCCGTCTTGATGGTAAGTCCCGTCGAGAACGACGGCGTGAAGATGCGGATTGAGTCGCAAGTCAGAAGACGTGCGCTGCACCACGGTGACCGATCCGGTCTTGGCGTGCTGCACACCGTGTGCGGCTGCGCGCTCGGCGTAGAACGCGTGCACGCTCGTGACGAAGATGCGCGTGAGCGCGCAGCGTGCCGTCCATCGCGAGCCTCTTGCGCCAGGCAAATGGGAAAGTCAGCACCCATTGCCGGACGTCCACTTCGGGCAGCACGCGTTCCATAAGGTTGGCCGCCGTCGCGCACATGCGCCTGCCCATGCACGACGGGCAAAACCCTCTGCCCTTACACGAAAAAGCCACAAGGTGACTCTCGTCGCACGACCCGCACCGGAGCCTCGCGAAGCCTCGACAAAGCAACCCGCAGTCCAGGTACGCCTCAAGCTCTTTCTTAGCATGCTTGGGCAACTTGATGTCGAGCGCGCCGTCGTCGATGGCCCCGTAGAGTGTCTCCAGGTTGTCGCTCACGACTTCGTAAAGCGTCGTGAGCTCGGGCCGGTGACGTTCGTACTGGCTAGCGTGAGCTCGGGCGGCAAGACCCACACGCCTTTGCTTCGCGAGCGTCGTGCCAGCGCCGTGGTCCGGCTTTTTCGCCGTGTTATTGCGGTAAGCGCTGCACGAAGAGGCGGTATGGCGCAACGACTCGGGAGCGGCGATGCTCACGTCCGTGGACGGCGGTCGTTCAGTTCGACGGATCCTGCTTTTTCGAGGCGGGCACGGTAATCGGCCCGAGAGGCAGCTTGAGCTCTTTGGGGCAGAGCCGAGCCCGGGTGTCGCGCCAGTACTTCGGGGCGAGTTCGAGGTAGCGGTCGCGCGGCCAGTAGGGAACGATGCGGATGATCTCGGCGAGGTAAAGCTCGGGGTCGAGGTTGTGCAGCTTGCAGGAGGCGACAAGCGAGAGGATGTTGCCGGCCGCGGTGGCGTGGTCGTCGGAACCGTAAAACATCCACGCCCGACGTCCCGTCGCAATGGCCCTGAGCTCGCGTTCCGCGGAGTTGTTCTCCATGCGCAGCCGACCATCGTCGAGGAACCGGCGGAGCGCCTGCTCGTGCCGCACGGAGTAGCCGAGAGCAGTCGCGACGAGGCCTCGGCCTTCGAGCTTGTCGTATTCGGCGCGAGCCCAGGAGAAGAACGCATCGACGAGGGGGCGTACGGCTTGGTCGCGTCGCTCCTTGCGCTGCGCGGGGGCAAGCTTGGCGAGCGCACGGTCGGCGTCGAAGATCGCATCGATGAGGCGCACGCCGTCGATGCCGAGCGGATGTCTGCAAACCGCAGCCTCCCAGTATTTCCTGCGGGCATGCGAGTTATCCCGAGCTCGGGATAACTCGCACGCGCGCAGGCGCTTCTACGATGCGCAGATGACCGACAAGGATCGAGCGCTCGTCGGCATCGGCTTCATCAAAAAGCTGTACGAGGCCGACCATGCCGCGGCAAAGCTTCCGCCATCGCGACGCACCGACGAACGTCGCCGGATGGCGGCGCCGGTGCTCGACGCGTTCAAGGCGTGGCTCGATGCCGAAGCGCTCACCGTGTTGCCTCAGGCGCCGATCGCCGAAGCGATCGGTTACGCGCGCAACCAATGGGGCGCACTCACTCGCTTCCTCGACGATGCCCGGCTCAAGCTCGACAACAACACCGCCGAGCGCCAACTGCGGCGCGTCGCCGTCGGACGCAAGAATTGGCTCTTCGCGGGCAGCGAGTCCGGAGCCGAGCGCGCGTGCGTCATCTACTCGTTGCTCGCCACCTGCAAGCTCCACGGCGTCAACTCGTTCCACTACTTGAAAGACGTTCTCGTGCGCATCGGCTCGCACCCCGCTCGCGACGTCCTCGCACTCAGCCCCAAAGCCTGGAAACAGGCACGCCAGAACATCGATGCTTCTCAGCTCATCGCGAGCTGACGTCCGTCGGTTCCGTGCTCCCACGCCCTGCAGCTTGCCTCACCGGCCCCCACCCGCACAGGGTGCGGTTCGCCGGTCGCTTACGAAGTGAAGACGGTGGTCGTTCGGCGGTTCGGCGGCGGCGGACGACGCGATATTCGGCGGCGAAGCGGCGAAGCGTAAGCCTCGCCGCTCTTCGCAAGACGGGCAGCGGCGAGGACTTACCGCCGATCCGCACGCGGGCGCACGAAGCTGAGCGTTCGGGCGCGGAGACCGGCGACCATCCCTTTGTGGGGCATCATTGCCGCAGCCTGAGAATGCACGCACCACGACGTCGGGCGAGACAGCAGTGTCGAAGTGATGACGATGCTTACGACCTTTCCACTGTTCGGACGGTGGCGTAGGATGCGCGCGTGTCGGGGGACAAGAAGCTTGCGGATGGCGTATACGGCGGTCCCTCTTTAAGCGGAGGTGCAGTTGCCGCGCAAAGCGCGGCGGCGCGATCCGTGTCCACCGAAGGAGGTGGAGATACGCAGGGAGCGAGTTCGCTGCCTACGATCTCGCTCCCCAAGGGTGGCGGTGCCATTCGCGGGATGGGCGAGAAGTTCGCCGCCAACCCCGTTACCGGCACTGGCTCGATGACGGTGCCGATCCCCACGAGCCCCGGCCGCGCGGGGTTCGGGCCGCAACTATCACTCTCGTACGACTCGGGCTCGGGCAACGGCCCCTTCGGGTTCGGGTGGTCGCTCTCGCTCCCGTCCATCACGCGCAAGAGCGACAAGGGGCTGCCTCAATACGACGACGCCGGCGAGTCCGACGTTTACGTGCTCTCGGGCACCGAAGACCTCGTGCCCGTTCTCGAGGCGGACGGCAGCAGGAGCAAGGACGACGTCAGCGCTCCGGGCTTCACGATTCATCGCTATCGTCCGCGGATCGAGGGACTCTTCGCGCGCATCGAGCGATGGACCAACCGAGCCACGGGAGAGATCCACTGGCGCTCGATCACGCGCGAGAACGTCACGACCCTCTACGGCCGCGACAACAACTCCCGCATCTTCGATCCAGCGGACCCCGATCCAGCGCATCCAACGCGCATCTTCACCTGGCTCATCTGCGCGAGCTACGACGACAAGGGCAACGCGATCGTCTACGAGTACGCGGCCGAGAATGATGCGGGGGTCGACCAGACGCTAACCAACGAGCGCAATCGCACCCGCACGGCCAATCGCTACCTGAAGCGCGTCAAGTACGGCAATCGCATCTCGCGCCTCGTTCAGCCGGACCTCTCCGCCGGGACGTGGCTCTTCGAGGTGGTGTTCGACTACGACGAAGGCCACTACGAGGAAATCCCTCTCGCCCAGGGGCAACCGGCAGACGCACAACACCAGCTCGTTCGCGCTTCATGGAAGACCGACGGCACGTGGGCACTAAGACCCGATGCCTTCTCATCGCATCGAGCCGGTTTCGAGGCGCGCTCGTACCGCCGGTGCCGTCGCGCGCTGATGTTCCACCGGTTCCCGGAGTTGAACCAGGACCGTCTTGCGGACCTGGGTGACGAGCCCTACCTCGTTCGCGCCATCGAGTTCGAGTACAAGGATCTCGACTATACGAAGGCGCCGTCGGTCGACAACGAGCTCGTGCATCAGGGCAGCACGCGATTCGCTTCGTTCATTCAATCCATCACCCAGTCCGGGTTCGTGCGCGACGATGGCCAAGCAGTCGTCGAACGCGGTGGCGTCAAGTACCTCACCTATCTGAGGCGGACTTTGCCGCCGCTCGAGTTCGAGTACAGCAAGGCAAAGATCAAAGACGAGGTCCGGCACCTCGATGCCGCGGCAGCCGAGAATCTTCCCGTAGGCATCGACGGCTCGACTTACCAATGGGTCGATCTCGACGGCGAAGGCGTTTCGGGAATCCTGACGGAACAGGCGGGCGCGTGGTTCTACAAGCCCAATCTTGGAGACGGCCGCTTCGGAGCGATGCAGGTGGTTCGCACCAAGCCGTCGCTGTTCGCGATGGCGAGTGGCGGGACGCAGCTGCTTGACCTCTCGGGTGACGGCCAGCTAGACGTCGTCTCGTTCAGTGATCCAACGCCTGGCTTCTACGAGCGGACCCAAGAAGAGAGCTGGGAGACCTTCCGCACGGTCCGCAAGCTGCCGAACCTCAACTGGAACCAGCCCAATCTTCGTTTCCTCGACCTCGACGGTGACGGCCATGCGGACATCCTCATCACCGAGGACAACGTCTTCATCTGGTATCCCTCCCTCGCGGAGGACGGATTCGGTCCCGCTCGCCAGGTCCACCAGCCGCGCGACGAGGAGCGAGGGCCGCGCCTGGTGCTCGCTGACCAGACGCAGTCTATCTATCTCGCGGATCTCTGCGGCGACGGCCTCACCGACCTGGTGCGGATTCGGAACGGTGAAGTCTGCTACTGGCCGAGCCTCGGCTATGGCCGTTTCGGCGCCAAGGTCACCATGGACAACGCGCCATGGTTCGACAACCCCGACCAGTTCGAGCAGCGGCGCATTCGACTGGCCGACATCGACGGCTCGGGAACGACCGACATCATCTACCTGCACCGCGACGGCGTGCGCATTTACTTCAACCAGTCGGGCAACCGCTGGAGCAAGGCGCGCCATCTTCCGACGTTCCCGCGCATCGACAATCTAACGTCGATATCGACAGCCGACCTGCTCGGCAACGGAACCGCATGCTTGGTCTGGTCATCGCCGCTACCCGGCGATGCGCGACGTCCGATTCGCTATGTCGATCTGATGGGCGGGCAGAAGCCCCACCTGCTCATCCGCTCGACGAACAACCTCGGCGCCGAGACGAAGGTCGACTACGCGTCCTCCACGAAGTTCTACTTCGAGGACAAAGACGCGGGCACGCCGTGGATCACGCGGCTGCCGTTCCCGGTGCACGTCGTCGAGCGCATGACGATGTTCGATCGGATCAGCGGCAATCGCTTTGTCACCTCGTACAAGTACCACCACGGCTATTTCGACGGGGTCGAGCGTGAGTTCCGCGGCTTCGGAATGGTCGAGCAGAGGGACACCGAAGAGTTCGCGACCGTTGCCGCAGGTGCGCAGCCAGACGCTACCAACGTCGATGCCGCTTCGCACGTGCCGCCCGTGCTGACGAAGCCTGGTTTCACACGGGCATCTATCTCGGGCGAGACCACGTCTCCGACTTTTTCGCCGGCCTCCTCGATGACAAAGATGTCGGCGAGTACTACCGAGAACCGGGGCTCACCGATGCCCTGGCGAGGGAGCGGCTGCTTCCGGACACGGTTCTTCCGGACAAGCTGACGCTCGAGGAGGAACGCGAGGCGTGCCGTGCGCTCAAGGGCATGATGCTGCGCCAGGAGGTGTACGCGCTCGACGCAACCGACACCTCTTCGCCCGAGGAGAAGAAGCGCGCAGCCACGCCCTACACGGTCGTCGAGCAGAACTTCACGCTCGCGCGACTACAGCCGCGGCTGACCAATCGCCATGCGGTCTTTTTTGCCCATCCCCGCGAGGTCCTGAGCAACCACTACGAGCGCAACCCCGCGGACCCGCGCATCAGCCACGCGCTCACGCTGGAGGTGGACGCCTTCGGCAACGTCTTGAAGTCTCTCGCTGTTGCCTATGGTCGTCGCACGCCGTCCACGGACGCGGCGCTGACGGCCGAAGACAAAGCGAAGCAATCTCAGCTCCTCATTACGTACACCGAGAGCAGCTACACGCAGAACGAGATTCCCCCGGCTGTTCTGGCGGCAGGGCATCATCGCGCACCCATCCCTGTCGAGGTCCGAACCTATGAACTGACGGGGTTCGCGCCCGAGAAGGGCGTGCGGTTCAGCTTTGAGGAATGGTCTCGGAACAACTTCGCCCTGCTCGCGTCGGCTGCGGAGATTCCATACGAGCTCAAGGCCGAAATCACCAAGAAGCAGAAGCGTCTCATCGAGGACGTGCGCGCGCTCTATCGCAAGGACGATCTGAGCGCCCTGTCGCCGCTCGGCAAGGTTGAGTCTCAGGCACTGCCGGGCGAGACGTACAAGCTGGCGCTGACGCCTTCGCTCCTCGCTCAAGTCTTCACGCGAAAGCGAGCCGGTCAGCCCGACGAGGCGCTGCTACCCAACCCGGACGCGCTGCTCGAAGGAAAGGGCAGCGATCAAGGTGGGTACGTCGCTTGGGACGGCAATTGGTGGATACCGTCGGGCAAGGTCTTCTTCGATTCGGGAGCGAACACGAGCAATCCGGCGCTCACCGCCGCCATCGAGCTGAGCACGGCGCGCCAGCACTTCTTCGTGCCGCGGAAGGTCGCCGATGCCTTCGGTCACACCACGGTGGTCGAATACGACGTCTACGATCTGCTCGTCACCCGAACCACGGACCCGGTAGGCAACTCGATCGCAGCCGCGAACGACTATCGCGTGCTGCAACCTCGAGAGGTCACGGATCCGAACCGCAACCGTTCGGCCTCGGCCTTCGACGCGCTCGGGATGGTCGTCGCGACCGCGGTGATGGGGAAGCCCGGGCAACCGCTCGGTGACTTGCTGGAGGGTTTCAGCGCTGATCCGACGCTGGCCAAGGTGCGCGCCTTCATCGCGGATCCTCAGGCAGAAGCGGCATCCCTCCTGGGTAAGGCCACGACCCGCATCGTGTACGACCTCGATCGCTACAGGCGAGTTGGACAGCCTCCGTTCGCTGCCACGCTGGCGCGCGAAACCCACTTCGAGCCGGCACGCGACGGCGAGACCAAGATCCAGCTCAGCTTTTCCTTCTCGGACGGGTTTGGTCGCGAGATTCAGAAGAAGATTCAGGCGGAGCCGGGAAAAGCTCGTAAGCGCCAACACCCCGTGGCGTTGCCCTCCGGCGACATCGCGCCCGGCAAGCTTGAACCGGGAGATGCAGACGTTCCCCGGCGCTGGGTCGGCTCCGGTCGCACCGTCTTCAACAACAAGGGCAAGCCTGTCAAGCAGTACGAACCTTTCTTCAGCGCGACGCACCTGCACGAGAGCGAGTCCGAGGTCACGGATACGGGCGTCAGCCCCGTGCTCTTCTACGATCCGGTCGAGCGTGTCGTCGCTACGCTGCATCCGAATCACACCTACGAGAAGGTCGTCTTCGATCCCTGGCAGCAGACAACCTTCGATGTGAACGACACTGCTTCTGGGGTCCTGGGCGAGCAACAGTTCGCGACTCGAGACCAGACTGGCGATCCCCGTACCGACCCCGACATCAAGGGCTACGTCCGCGAGTACTTCAAGACGCAGCCCAACTGGGAGACGTGGCACGCGCAGCGAATCGGCAACGCGATGGGTGCGGCCGAGCGGGATGCAGCCCGAAAGGCCGAGGCGCATGCGAACACGCCGCCCACCGCCCACCTCGATGTCCTCGGCCGCGTGTTCATTACGCTCGCGCACAACAAGGTGGTCTGTCCCGGCCACGCGTTGGACGGCACGGTCGACCGTTTCGCAACCCGGGTAGACCTCGACATCGAGGGCAACCAGAGAGCGGTGCGCGACGCCGTCAAGAAGGCCGTCGATGCCCAAGGCAACGCCATCGTGGACGAACTCGGGCGCATCGTCATGCGGTACGACTACGACCTCCTCGGCAACCGCATTCACCAAGCCAGCATGGAGGCCGGTGAGCGGTGGATGTTGAACGACGCGACCGGCAAGCCTATCCGTGCCTGGAACGATCGGCGGTACGACACGCGCTTGGAGTACGATCCACTGCGGCGACCGATTCGGTCGTTTGTCAAAGGTGGGGATGGCACGCCGAAGAGCGAGCTGTTTGCGCAGGAAATCCTTTTCGCACGCACAGTCTACGGCGAGCAGCATCCCGATGGGTTGGCGCTCAATCTTCGAACCAGGCCTTTCCTGCAGTTCGACAGTGCTGGTGTCGTCACGCACCAGGGAGTGAATCCAACGACAGGACAGGACGAGTCCTACGATTTCAAAGGAAACCCTCTACGCAGCTCTAGGACCCTAGCGAAGCTTGATCCGGCTACAGGACAGCCCGCATACCGGGCCACGGTTGACTGGACGACAGTGGATCAGGTGGTCCCGCGAGCTGCGACGACCGCCCTAGATATCGCGCAGCTGACGGCCGCGCTTGGACCGGTCGTCGACGCGGGCGTCTTCCGCACCAGCACGACGTTCGATGCGTTGAACCGCCCGCTCACGGTCACCTCACCGGATCGCAGCGTTTATCGGCCAACATTCAACGAGGCCAACCTTCTCGACAAGGTCGAAGTAGAGATTCGCGGCGCCGGCGTCGCCACGGCCGTCGTGACGAACATCGACTACAACGCGAAGGGGCAACGCGAGAAGATTGAATATGGCAACGGCGCTACCACAGAGTACAAGTACGACGAGTTCACCTTTCGCCTCTCACGCCTGAAGACGACCCGGCCCGCCAACGCCGACGCGACCGCATCGCAGCTCTTCAACGACCCTTCGATAGTGCAGGACCTGCGCTACTCGTACGACCCGGTCGGCAACATCACGCGGATCGAAGACGTCGCGCTCAAGACCATCATCCGGAACGGGCAGAACGTCGAGCCCGTGGGCGCGTATACGTACGACGCCATCTATCGCCTCATCGAAGCCGTCGGGCGCGAGCACATCGGACAGAACGCGTTCGATTTCAATCCGCCGAATGGCGACTACCGTGACTACCCGTTCGGTGGCTATCGAGCACACCCGAACGATCTGCAGGCGCTGCGCAACTACACCGACCGCTACGAGTACGATCCGGTCGGCAATTTCGCAGCGCTCGCCCACCGCTTCAACGGCGTGGGTTGGACACGCCGCTACGATTACCAGGAGAACAGCCTGCTCGAGGCCGGTAAGAAGAACAACCGGCTGACGAGAACCACCGTGGGCAACGGGCTCAACCAGGTCGAGCCCTACACGCACGACGCCCACGGCAACATGGCGTCGATGCCGCATCTCGCGGCGATGGTCTGGGACTTCAAGGACGAGCTCCAGCGGGCCGATCTTGGAGGCGGCGGCACGGCTTACTACGTCTACGACGGCGCCGGTCAGCGCGTACGCAAGGTCATCGAGTTGCAGAACGGCGCGCGACAGAAAGAGCGGCTGTACCTCGGTGGGTTCGAGATCTATCGCGAGTACGACGGTAATGGGAGCGCGCCCATTCTTGAACGGGAGTCGCTACACGTCCTGGACGACAAACAGCGCATCGGCCTCGTCGAGACGCAGACCATACAGAACGGAAACGCGGTCAACGACCCGGTGCCGCTGCAGCGGTACCAACTCGGAAACCACCTCGGTTCTTCGAATGTCGAGCTCGACAAGGATGGCGCACTGATCGCGTACGAGGAGTACCACCCGTATGGGACAACGTCATTCCGGGCCGGACGCAGCGCCGCCGAGGTGAGCCTCAAGCGATATCGATACTCAAGAAAGGAGCGGGACGATGAGACGGGGCTTTGCTACTTCGGAGCGCGGTACTACGCGTGCTGGCTGGGACGATGGACTAGTCCTGACAAGCAACAGCAGTACACTAACGGGTTTCTCGCCCTCGGCAATAGTCCAGTAACTCGTGTCGATCCAACGGGCGGCACTGACTACGACTGGGCGGCGGACGCCGCCTTCTATATGGTCCATCAGGACGATCCTGAAGCCATTGAATCCTACCAGAACGCCCGAGCAATTGAGGACAGAAACCGTGGTCTTGGCTTTCTTTTCGGCCTCGCGATCGTAGCCACGGGTGGGGCGGTACTGCGCTACGCGCCAGGCATCTTGCGCTGGTCTCTAGCGAATCCAGAGAAAGTTGTTGTCGGTGGATCTTTTGCGGTGGGGCTTGCGGACCCGCATCCGCCAGGGGCATCGCCGCTAGACGTGCCGGGACCATTTGATGATGCGGGAAGGGTTGCGAAGGCAGGGGGCAAGGAAGTGCTCGAAAAGGCAGGGCGGGTACTTGAGACGAAGGTGGTCCCTGCGGTCGAGAAGAAGGTCGTCCCCGCGGTCAAGAAGAAGGTCGTCGAAAAGGTCGAGAAGGACGTTGCGGGGTCTCTTGAAAAGAAGATCGCCTCTGACGCTGAAAAGAAGGCTGCTGCCGAACTCGAGAAGAGGGCAGCATCCGCGGAGGCTAAGTCGGGCGAAAAGGTTGCGACGCACGTGGCCGGTCTGCCGGCAACAACGGAAGCAAGCGTGGCCGATAAGCTTGAGCGTTACTTGTTGAATCCTAGTCACCCCGTTGGTGGGACAAAGGCCAAGTGGTTCAAGGCAGCACTCGGATTTACCCGCGAAAATGCTGGATCTCTTGCCGCACAGATAAAGTTCGATCCTGCACGGGCGGTGGCTACGGAGCTGACTAAACATGGACAGCAATTCGATCAAGTGATTTCGATTGTTGGCGCAAATGGCAAGACAATCGACGTGCCGTTCGGATGGATTCGTAACAATGACGGAGTCGTTCGCTTGGTGACCGGAATACCTGCGAAGAAGTGAGAAACAACGATGCGATTTGAAGACTACGATTACGTCGAGTTGTTAGAGACCATCGCGCCGAAACTCCCTGCGGGAACTCGTGGCGCAATCGTGATGACTTATCCGGTTGAGCCTCGCGAATATGAAGTTGAGTTCGTGGATGCGAACGGAGACACGATCGAGGTACGAACCGTAAAGGAAAGTCAGCTGCAAAGGATCGAACGGGTTTCTAAGCCATGACGCAAAGTCGTGGCTTGTTCTACTATCCCTACGCCTCGTTCACGGATAGGCAGCTTCCGCTGCTCAAGGTGGCGGCGCTCTACTTCGACAAGCTGACCATCCTCGACCCAGTCGGTGCGAGCTGGGCAACGGTCGGCGCGACTCACGTCGCCCGCGACGCGATCAAGCTCTTGAAGGACGCCGACATTCTGGAGATCGTGACGCCGGCCGACGTGCTCGCGAAGTACGATGGCCCGCTCACCGAAGCCATCCGCCGCGACATGGTTGATCGCGAGTTTCTCGAGCTCTGCGACGCCCAGGCCAAAGCCGCCGGCAAGCAGCGATGGACCCTCTCGCTCGCGAAGGTCCCACAGCAGCTACAGACCGACCAGACGATGCGCCACCTGATGGGAGACCTCGCGCGCGAGGTGGCGAGGGACTCGGGCCAATTCCGAGAGAAGGCCGGCGTGAATCCAGGGGAGTACTACGAGTACGCCGAGCGCGGGCAAGCGTTCGACGAGTACCGCGAGGGGTACGGCGGCAACGTCGAGTACCGCTTCGGCGAATCGATCATGATGAACCACGCCCTGTTCACTGGCCTCCTGCACTCGGGCGCCACGCCGATCACCGACGATCCGTTTCACAACCAGGTCCTCGCCCACAAGCTCCAGCGGATCGCGCAGGAGCCGGCCATTCGCCAGGCAATTGCCGGTCGCATGCAGCAGCGGAAGCTCAAGGCGGAGGCGCTGGCCGCGGCGGCGCTCACCGACACGCAAGTCAAGCTGCCCATCCTGCACCCCGCGGTGCCGCTGGCTGAGGTTCTCGAGTACCGGCAGACGAACCCAGATGCCCTCGCCAAGGTTCGCGAGACGCTCGGACTGATGGCAAGGCGCATCGAAGCCGAGCCCTGGAGCGCCGACTTCGCCAGCGAGATCGAGACCAAGACCGTCCCGGAGCTCATCGGCCAGCTTACGGACGCTGCCAAAGCTCGCGATGCGTGGCTCGGAACGGCCACGACCAAGAGCTGGCTCAAGGCGGCTGGCATCGCCGTAGGCGCGGCTTCGGCTGTGCTCGCTGTCGTAACCGCGCCGGTGACGCCGGTTGCGCTCGCCATCGCCGGGCTCGGGATCGTGTCCGGCAGCGCGATCCCCGGCGCCGAGTGGCTGCTCGATTGGCGTGACGGCAAGAAAACCATCCAAGAGAACGGGCTGCACTACCTGTTGCGCGTGTGAAGAGAGAACGGAGAAGGCGACATGCCACCGACCAGGCGAACACCCTTCAAGATTCCACGAGGAGCGCCGGCTCGCCCACTTTACGAGACACAGACGCTCAGCCAGCCCCATCACGGCATCGCCTATCGCGCTGCCGACGCAGTGCACCCGGGAAGCTGAGAATCAAGGAGAGTCACTATGGCAAACTCCATCAACGGGCGGGTGTTCGACGAACGGAGCCGCCGTCCAGTCCCGGGCTTGACGGTCGAGGCGTTCACGAAGCGGGCCTCTGAGAGTCTTGGGATCGCGCAGACGAACGCGGACGGCGCCTTCGAGTTGGCCGTGAATCCCCGCCGTTTCAAGGTGCTCGTGACCGACGGCGAAGACGTCGGATTCCGCGTCACTGGACCGAACCGTGAGGTGTACACCGTAAGTGGCGCGGGGCTGTGGAGCGGGCGTAAGCCCGACGAAGTCGTTTCCGTTATCGTTCGACCTCTAAAGGCCGAGCCGACTCCGGGCGCCGGGCTGCTGTCGGTGCAAGGAGTAGTCACGGATGCCGCCGGCGTCGCCGCCGTCGGGCTCGACGTCGAGGCGTGGGACCGGTCCGTGGCTGGCAAGAAGCTCCTTGGTACCGCCCGCACCGGCGCCGATGGCCGGTACGTGGTCACGTACGACGAGGCAGCGCTGTCCGGCAAGTCCGCGGCCGACTTGCTGGTCCGCGTGGTCATCGCCGGTCGCGCGGACCCCGTCGTCACCGAGAGCGACACCCGGTTCCAGGCACCGCAGCACGTGACTGTCGATCTCGTCATCGAGCGCGCCGATGTGCCGGCCGCTCCGGAGTACGGCCGGCTACTCGCGCAAGTCAAACCCCTGCTGGGCGACCGACACCTCAGAGACGTCGACGCGGACGGTGTCGGCTACCTCGCCGGACGCGGCGCCTGGGACGCGCGCGGGGTCGCGATGGCGGCGCGGGCAGAAGCTGAGCGCACAGACGCAGATCCCCGCCTCGCACTACTACGCTCTGATGCGTGCCGGCTTGCCCGGCGAGCTCGACCAGATCTATCGGCTCGACGACAACACGGTCAGGGAGGCGCTCAAGCGCGCTAAGCAGGGCGGCGTCATCTCGGCCGACGACGATATTGAGCTCACCTTGCGGCTGCACCGGGCGGCGGCGCTGGAAAGCCTGCGCAAGTTTCGGCCGGAAGGGAGGGTGTCGACGCTAGGCGACATGCTGAGCGTGCGGCTCGACGCCGACCGGCAGAGGATTTTCCTCGACACGTACCGGTCGACGAACAGCGACCCTGACGCGCTGTGGTCCTCACTCGCCGACCGCGGGTTCGATAAACGCACCATCAACGCACTGCAGACCGACGCCGTGCTCGGCGAGCTCACGCGGCAGAACGCGCCCTTGGTCGGCCGGCTAGTCAAGCGGACCGGACTGAGCGACGCCGCCGAGCTCGCCGACCTGGGCTTCTACCGCGCGGCGGCGTGGCGCGACGTCGTCGGCGACGACGTTCCCGAGGGGCTCACGGTCGAGCAGTACACATCCGGACTCGCGGCGCAGGTCGCGACCCGGTTCCCCGCACGGGTCACCGCCGACCTCGTCCGCAGTAACGCCGTCGCTGTCGCGCCTGAGGCAAAGGACGAGGTCGCCGCGTTCTTCGCGCAACCTGGTGCGAACGCGTCGCTCGGCATCGCTCCCGTGCGCACGTGGGATGGCTTCGCGGACCTCAGCACTAGTGCCCGGGAAGGCGCGCTCAAGGTGGAGCGGCTATTCCAGATCAGCCCGTCGAACGACGCGATGGTGACGCTGTCGTCCCTTGGCATCGACTCCGCGCTTCAGGTCATGCGGTACTCCCCGACGGGGTTCGTCGCCGCGTTCGGGGACAAGTTCCCCAGCACCATGGAGGCCCGGCTCACGTACGCGAAGGCGCAGCAGGTGCACACCACCGCGCTCAGCATCGCGTCCCAGTACCTCGCTTACCGCGGCGCGCCGAACGTGTACAGCATCACCGGACAGCTCACTCGGCAAGCGCCGGATCCGCACCCGGAGATCGCCGCATGGGCCACCCTCGAGGACCTGTTCGGCAGCATGGACTATTGCTCGTGCGACCACTGCCGCTCGGTGTTGAGCCCCGCGGCATACCTGGTCGAGCTTCTCGAGTTTGTCGACGTCGCCGACGAACCTCATACGCTCGAAAACCCGCTCGACGTGCTGCTCGCGCGCCGCCCGGACCTCCAGCACCTCGGCCTGTCCTGCGAGAACACCAACACCGCGCTGCCCTACGTCGACCTCGTCCTCGAGATCCTCGAGCACTGGGTCGTCAACGGCACGCTCGTCGGCTTCGAGGGCCACGACACCCGGCCCGACGCCGCGACGGCCGATCTCCTCGCCGAGCCAGACTTCGTCGTCGACACCGCGTACGACACGACGAAGGCCGCGGTGTACCCGCCGCCGCTTCCGTTTGACGCGCCGCTCGTGCACCTGCGCACACTGTTCGAGGTCTGGGACACGTCCCTGCCGGCCGCGCTCGACATGCTCGGCGCACCGGCGGACGCGCGGCGCGAGTGGCTCGGGCTCAACGCCGGGGAGCTGTCGCTGCTCACCGACGTCGGTTTTCGCGCGCTGCCGGAACTGTACGGCGAGCCCGCCGCGACGACGCTCGCCGCGCTCAACGCGATCGTCGGCAACGCCAAGACGTTCAGCCGGCGCACTGACGTCACGTACATCCAGCTCGCGGACCTGCTGCGGTCGCCGTTCGTCAACCCGGGGTCGGTGCTCGTGCCGCTGCTCGAAGCGCTGCACGTGTCGATCGGCCAGATCCAGGAACGGTTCGACGGCGCGCTCTCCGACGGCGACTTCACCGACCTGTTGCCGGACGACCTCGACCCGGCCCCGTTCGGCGGCAACGTGCTCGCATGGCTCGACACGAACCGCGACCTCATCATGGGCACGATCACGCTCACGGACCTGACGCCGCCTGACGACGCCACCCACGCGTGCGACTTCGGCATGATCGAGCTGCGGCACGTGCTGCCCGACATGACCGCGAACCAGCTCACGGAGATCGACCACCACCGGCTGCTGCGGTTCATCCGGCTGTGGAAGAAGCTCGGCTGGAGCATCACGGCGACCGACACCGCAATCGCGGCCTTCCTCGGCGTCGACCCCGCGACGCTCACCACCGCGACGCTCGACGCCGCGTTCGCCGCCCTGCTCGACCGCCTCGCCGGGTTCCTCCGACTGGCCGCCCAGCTCGACCTGTCCGCGAAGAAGCGGAACCAGTGGCTCGCGCTGTTCGAGCCGGGACTCGACCCGGCGGTCCGGCAGGACCGGCTCGCGTCGCTTGTCAGGCTCGGCACGGTCGACCTCGACACCCTGATCGAGCTGTCCGGCATCGACCCTTTCGCGGACGACCTCGGCTCCACAGACCCGTCCCTCCCCCGGCTCGTCGACGCCGCCGCGCTGCTCAAGGGCACAAAGCTCAAAGTCGCCGACGTCGACTTTCTGCTGCGGCACGCCGATCCGACCGGCAAGCTCACGCCGACGCCGGCACAGGTCGAGCGGGACCTGTCGGTCCTGCGTAACGCGCTCACCGCAGTTGACATTGAGCTCGCGGTGCCGACGGCCACGGCCGATCTCGGTGCCGCGGCGGCTCGCATGGCCCTCGTGTACGACGCCGCCGTCGGCGACCGGTTCGTCGCGCTCGTCGCGGGCACCACGACGTACGCGGTGCCGCTTGTCACCGCCGAGGAGATGCTGCCAGCACCGCTTACCGCGATCGCCCCAGGCGTGCGGATCGACTCGTTCCACAACACCCTGACCTCGACCGGCCCGCTCTCCGCCGCGACGCGGACTGCACTCGACACCGCGACCGTGACGCTCACGCTCGCCGACGTCGAGGAAATCGCCGCACCAGCCGAGCTCACGGCGTTCAAGGCCGCGCTCACGACCGCGTTCCAGGGCCTCCAGGACGCGGCGGACGCCGACCTCGACGACCTCGACGCCGAGTTCCCCGAGCTCAAGGCACTTTACGACACCCTCATCACGCTTACCGATCCCGCGGCGCAGGCCGCGGCGATCGTTGTGGGCATCCTCCCGGAGCTACGGGCGAGCTTGCGCGGCACCGCCCTCCGCACGGCGCTCGCGAGCGTGACGAAGGCCGACGTCGAGGTCCTCGACGCGATCGCGTCCGACCCCGACGTGCTGCACGCCGACGGCGACCCGACCGCGAGCTTCCTCGACGACTTCGCCGGGCTCGAGACGCCGCCGTCGCTCGGCGCGAACGGGACCCACGAGCTGCTGCTCGATCCGCCCGCGAGCGCCGACTTCCTGCTCTACGTCGCCGCCCCGACGGGCACGTCGGTGACCCTCGACGTCGACGGCGTGACGGCCATCCCGACGACCCCCACCGACGCCGACGGCGAGTTGCGCGGCGCCGCCTCGTTTGCGCTCACCGCGGGCGACCTCGTTCCGGTCACGCTCACGCTCGCCGGCCTGCCCGCGGGTCAGTCGGCGGAGCTGCGCTGGCGCACGAACGGGCTGGCCAAGGCCGCAATCCCGGCGTCCCGCGTGTACGACGCCGACGCGTACGTGCAGGCCGAACGCACGCTTCGCCGCGTGCAGAAGACGGTGCTCGCAGCGAAGGCGCTCGGGCTCACCGCGGGCGAGGTCGCGGACCTCGGTGCGGTCCGAACCGTGACATCCGGGCTGTGGAACGGGCTCGCGGTCGACGGCACGATCGCAGCGGCGGACGTCGAGGCGCAGTGGGCGCGGCTCGCGTGGGTGCTGTGGTTCGTGCGGCTGAAGAAGGAGCACGAGCCGGAAAACGACACGCTCCTCGGCATCCTGCGCGACCCGGACGCGGTGGACGCGCAGGGGAAGCTTGTCGTCGCCGGCGTCATGGAGTGGGCCGAGACCGACCTCATGGCGATGCTCGCCGAGTTCGGTCTCACGGTGAACGATCTCGGTGACCTGGCGAACCTGCGCCGGGTGACCGCCGCGCTCGACCTCGTCGCGACGACCCTGCAGCCGGCGTCGGACCTCGTCGCGTGGACCGTGCCCAACCCCGACGGCGCCCTCGTGCGGGGCCTGCGTGAGACGCTCAAGCAGAGGATGGACCTCGCAGCGTGGCGGGAGTCGATGAAGAGCGTGAGCGACGTGGTGCGTAACGCTCGGCGGGACGCGCTGGTCGCGTACGTCCTTCACCACGACACGCCCTCGCCCGAGATCCAGACGGCCGACCAGCTCTACGAGTACTTCCTCGTCGACGTGCAAATGGACGCGTGCATGAAGACGTCTCGGATCCGGCTGGCGTTGTCGACCGTCCAGCTGTTCGTGCAACGCTGCCTGCTCAACTTCGAGCCGACCGTGTCACCGTCGTCGATCAACGCCGAGCACTGGACGTGGATGCGCCGGTACCGGGTTTGGGAGGCGAACCGGAAGGTGTTCCTCTACCCGGAGAACTGGCTCGAGCCGGAGCTGCGGGACGGCAAGTCGCCGTTCTTCCGCGACCTCGAGTCCGAGTTGCTCAAGGCCGACATCACGCAGAACCTCGCGGAGCTCGCCTATCTGCACTACCTGCGCAAGCTTGACGACGTCGCGCACCTGGAGATCGCGGGCGCGTTCCTGGAGGAGAAGACCCCGGGGACGACCGATGACGACATCTTGCACGTCATCGGTCGCACGCTCGGCAGCACCCGCGAGCACTGGTACCGCCGGTACGAGTACGGGTACTGGACGCCGTGGGAGAAGATCGGGCTCAATATCGAGGGCAACATCGTAGTGCCGGTGGTGTGGAAGAAGCGGCTGTTCGTCTTCTGGGTGACCACGCTCGTGCAGGCGCAAGGCGACCCGGCGAAGTCGCCGCAGGACATCTCCGACGAGGCCTGGTTGCGCGCCGCCCGGGTAGACGCGACCGTGACGCTGCACCGGGGCGAATACTACCGCGGCACGTGGCAATCGCCGAAGTCCACCGAGACCTCGACGTCGCTCACCTGGTCGAAGCTCAGCTCGTTCGACCCGCGGCTCATCCGGTGCCTCACCACGGTGTACACGCCGACGTCGGCGGCGGGCGGTCCCCCGCTGTCGGAGCGCCTGGAGTTCCGGCTGGGCTACCGCCGGACCGGGCAGATCGGCGACTACATACTCACCTTCACCAGCCCGAACGCGCAGCCGCACGTGTGGAGCGACGACCCGTTCTGGGTGTACCTCGGGTACAACGCGTCGATGCTCGAGCTCGGTCGGACCCCGCTGCCGCAGGTCGACGCGAACCAGTGGACTTACTCGGACAAGGTCTTCACCGTCCGGGTCCTGCAGCCGTCGGAGCCGAAGGAACCGGTCGCGATGACGGTGCTGACGAAGACCGCGAACTTGGTCGATGGTTTCCGGGTCCGGCCGACGCTGCAGCACGGCGTGAGCAACCCGTGGGAGATGCCGCTGTTCTACACGGACGAGCGGAGTGTGTTCTTCGTGACCGGCGACGAGCAGCTATACCAAAAGGGCAAGTTCCACTACTACGCAGACCTCCTCGTCGACGACGGCATGCTCCATCTGCCGCACCTGTACGAGGAACCGGTGAAGCCCCAGATCCCGAAGCCCGGCGATCCTGTCTTGGACCCGACCTGGGCGCTCCAGATCCCCGGCAACACGGTGTTCGTGTTCGGCGGGACCGCATTCGACGCCGGCGGGGCCGTCAAGAAGCAGCAGCTGCGGAACCTGTGAGGTAAGGGCGATGGCGAACAAGGCGAACTTCCACGATACGATCACCGACCTCCAGACGAAGCACGGCGACCTCATCTGGGTGCACCAGGGCCGGCAGCGGCGCCGCGTGAAGTACGGCCTGACTCCGCACTACCACCCGTGGACCGAGGAGCTCATCCGCACACTCAACACCGACGGGCTGCCGGCGCTGTTCGACGCGACGTGGCAGGCGGGGCTGGTCACGGAGCTGACCCCGGGCCTCTACACTCCGGGCGCCGCGTTCACCGGGACGTTCCCGAAGGACGTCATCGACGTGTCCGATGACGGCCCGTACGCGATCTACAACTGGGAGCTGTTCTTCCACGCCCCCGTGCTGATCGCTGTCCACCTGTCGAAGAACCAGCGGTTCGAGGAGGCGCAGCGCTGGTTCCACTACGTGTTCGACCCGACCAGCACCGACACGTCTGTCGACCCGCCGCAGCGGTTCTGGAAGTTCCTGCGGTTCCGCGAGGAGACCGCCCCGGAGTTCCTCACCGAGATCCTCACCGAGCTGTCGAAGACCGGGGACAGCGAGCTCAAACGCCGCACGGAGAAGGCTATTCAGGCTTGGCGCGACAAGCCGTTCCAGCCGCACGTCGTCGCGCGCGGGCGGTACCTTGCCTATCAGTACAATGTGGTGATGAAGTACCTCGACAACCTCATCGCCTGGGGTGACCACCTGTTCCGGCAGGACACGATCGAGACCCTCAACGAGGCGACGCAGATCTACGTCATGGCGGCGAACCTGCTGGGCCCAAAGCCGCAGCGGATCCCGCAGCTGCACAAGCCGGTGAGTAAGACGTACGCGCAGCTCAAGGCCGTGGGCATCGACAAGTTCGGCAACGCGCTCATCGAGCTGGAGAACCAATTCCCCTTCAACTCGTCGAACGCGGCGAGCGGTGATGCGACCGCGAGCGGGGCCGACAGCGCGGTGTTCGGCATCGGGCGCACGTTATACTTCTGCATCCCGCAGAACGACCAGCTGCTCGCGTACTGGGACGTCGTTGCGGACCGGCTGTTCAAGATCCGGCACTGCATGAACATCGAGGGTGTCGTACGGCAGCTTGCACTGTTTGACCCGCCCATCGATCCCGGCGCCCTCGTCAAGGCGGTGGCCGCCGGACTCGACCTGACGAGCATCGTCAACAACATCAACCAGCCGGTGTCGTCCATCCGCGGGCCGCTGCTGTTGCAGAAGGCGCAGGAGCTTTGCGCCGAGGTCAAAGGACTCGGCGGGGCGCTGCTGCAGGCTATCGAGAAGGGCGAGAGCGAGCACGCGAGCCTCCTGCGGCAGCAGCACGAGCTCAACATCCAGACCCTCACGCGAGACATCCGGTTCTTGCAGTGGAAGGAGGCCGAGGAGGCGACGGCAGCGCTGCTCGAGAGCCGCGGGACGGTGTGGGAGAGGTACCGGCACTACAAGAAGATCCTCGGCACGTCGGACGCCATAATCGACGGACTGAAGTCCGTGGACCTCATCCGCGACGACCTCACGGAGGAGACGTTCGACGCCGCGTACAACGCGCTCGTCACGGCGTACGCGGGTGAGCTGTCGCGCGAGGAGTACCGCAAGGAGTCGTCGGTCGGTGGCCTCATGGAGTTCGCCGGCGAACAGGTCGTGAGCCTGGTCGGCGGCAAGCTCGGCGAGACCCTGCCGCTCAACAAGAACGAGAACGCCGAGCTCAACATCTTCCTGCCGACATCGGACACGTTCGGGACCGCCGCGACGGTGCTCAACATCGCTGCGCCGATTCTCGCGCTCATCCCGCAGTTCGCCGTGCATGGGACGCCGCTCGGCGTCGGCGGCGCCGCCACGTTCGGCGGCGACGAGCTGTCGAAGGCCGCGAAGTACGGAGCCGAGGGCGCGAAGATGATCTCGGAGGCGTTCAAGGGCTCCGCGGAGCGGGCGTCGAAGATGGCCGGCTACTACCGGCGGGCCGAGGACTACGTGGTCCAGGCGAACCTCGCGACCAGCGAGCTCGAGCAGTACGGGCGGCAGATCATCTCGTCTCTGCTGCGCGAGCAGGTCGCCAAGCGCGCGTACGAGCACCATCTCGTCCAGGTCGAGCAGGCCGCCGCGGCGGAGGAGTTCCTGCGCACCAAGTTCACCAACGAGGACCTGTACACGTGGATGCAGGGCGAGCTGTCGAAGACCTTCTACGACGCCTACAAGCTCGCGTTCGACGTCGCGAAGAAAGCCGAGGTCACGCTCAAGCGCGAGGTCATGCGGCCCGAGTTCGACGGCCAGGACATCATCAAGTTCGGCTACTGGAACGACGGCAAGCGCGGCCTGCTCGCGGGCGAGGCGCTCGCCCTCGACCTCAAGCGGCTCGAGATGGCCTACCTCGAGGCGAACAAGCGCGAACTCGAGCTCACCAAGCATGTGTCGCTGGCCCGGCTCGACCCGCGCGCGCTCTTGCGGCTCAAGGCGACCGGGTCGTGCGAGGTCGAGGTGCCGGAGTGGCTGTTCGACATGGACTCTCCCGGCGTCTACTTGCGGCGCCTCAAGACGGTGGCACTGACGATCCCTGCGGTGATCGGCCCGTATGCCGGCATCCACTGCGCACTGTCACTGCTGCGGTCGAGCGTGCGTGTCTCGCCCGAGGAGGGCGACCAGTACGCGCGCAACGCCGCCGGCGAGGACATCCGGTTCCGAGACTTCACGGGAGCGATCCAGCAAGTTGTCACGAGCTCCGCACAGAACGACAGCGGCCTCTTCGAGACCAACCTGCGGGACGACCGTTACCTGCCGTTCGAGGGTGCCGGAGCGATCAGCACGTGGCGGCTCGAACTGCCGATCGATCTGCCGCAGTTCGATGTTGGATCCATTTCCGACGTGGTGTTCCACCTCCGATACACGGGCCGGCCAGCGAGGCAGCTGGCAGCGCCCGCCCTAGCATACCTCACGGACGAGGTGCTGTCCGATCCAGAAAACCTCACGCAGCTGTTCACGCTGAACTACGACTTCGGACAAGCGTGGCATGGCTTTGCGGCCGCGGCTTCTGACGCTGATCGGAAGTTGCACGTAGAGGTGACGACAAACATGTTTCCGTACTGGCTAAAGAGGCTGGGTATGGACGATGCCTTGGTAGCGACGTTCTCGGTGATCGACTTCGCGAAGGGAAAGCTTACGTTGGCGCCCACAGTACAGGCATTCACCGGCAATGCCGAGGCAGGCTGGACTTTAGACGTCACGCAGGGCTCGGCGGTCTTTCCTTTTCTTAAGAAGCACGCAGCCGCTGGGGCTACGGTGCATATGTCGGTGTCGTACGCAGCGGCATGAAGAACCGCTCAGAGTCACAAAGCGGCGTCCTCGATCATTCCCGCCGCACGGCGTCTCCGCTGGCCGGCAGATGCTCCTCCGGTCGCAGCTCCTCTTCCCGGCTCTTCACGTGGATGAGCCCCGCCTTCGCCCGAGCATGCAGCGCGTGCGCGTATTCGGACACCACTCCGTTCAATCGTTGTACAAGAACGTCGCCCGTCGCCGCGGGTTCAACGCGGTCGCGTGGTGGCTGGAACTCATAACCAGCGTCGGTTCTAAAGACGTGCTCGGCGTAGGCCAAAGCTTCCTGCCTACCGCAATTGGTGCCAAACGCGCCTTCCGCCGATAAGACTGCCTGCTGTCGATCGGAAAGGTCCCGTGCTTTGCCCAACGTCTCCCGCGATCGGGTCGCGCCGGTCAGGTGAGGCCACGCCCGTGACACCGTGTAGGCCGCCGTCTCGGGTGCTCCGCGTTGCTTGGTGCCCGTATCGCCCTCGAACGCAGGGCTCTTCTTCTCGATGTCTTGCTCACCGTCGATAAATTCCTTCGAAACGAGGAGCGCATCCATCACGGCCGCGTACTCGTCCTTGTCGGTGGGCAGGAGGTCTTCGCGCTCGAGAAGGGCCTTGAATCTTGGCTCTGCGTCCTTGTCCACGTCGATCTTGCCCTTCGAAATCGCTCGATAGATCTCGGTTGTTTCCCAGACCAACCTCGCCTCGAGAGCCGTCTGAATCTGTCTCGCACGTTGATGACAATACCTTTCGTGGGCGTCGATCACGGTGTTCAACAAAGCCGTCCCGGCGTGATCCGGCGCTCGAGCGCACGATGCCGCCGCGCCAACTGAGAGCACGCTTATGATCGCGCCGGGCAGACGGGATAGATCGACGGTCGGGGGCGATCTCGGCGCCATGTAGGCGCCCGACATGGCGGTGTCGACGAGCTTGTCGACGAATCTGTGGTGCCTCGCTTCGTCCGAGTCTTCCTTGTAGGCCTTGGCTTTGTGGGGGAGGTCACTCAGCGCGGGCAGTACGATGCCGGACTCCTTGAGCAGCCGCTCGATCGCTTGACGGAGCGCGTCTTCGATCTCGGAGCTCGTTGGTACGGACGGAGGGTCGGTCGGTGTGTCCATTTTCGTGTCCACAGGGTCGCGCCGGTCGCCAAGAATGGCAAGCTTGACGGACGTCGCGCACGACGTAAGCTCTCGATTCCCAAGAACCCCAAGAACGACACAGGTTCGTTAGCCGAGCTCATAACCCGAAGGTCGGAGGTTCAAATCCTCCCCGCGCAACCAAAGTGAACTTGCGGGGTTAGCCGAGAGGCTGACCCCGCCTTTTGCTTTGCGGTTGACGTGAGCATCGCCGCACCAATCAGCTCGTGCGGAGCGACCACAGGTTTGAGCGCTTCGATGAGCCGTCGCTGTGCCCCTGATCCGAGGTGCGAATACTTGTGCGTGCTCTGCTCGGAGCGATGCCCGAGCTGAGCCTGCACCGCTTTGACTGACTCCCCGCCCGTGACGGCCTGGCTCGCCACCGAGTGCCGCCCCACCTTGTGGTGGCTGAGCAATCGGAGTCCGACCTTCTGCTGCACGAGCGTCAAGGGCCTCACGTGACTGTCGATGTAGCGCGGGAAGTTGCCGGTCTTCGAAAACAGAAACTCTGGGCCGGCATGGCCCGCCGCAACGTGCCAATCCACGGCGGCCAGAATGTCCGCCGTGAGATCGAGCGCGTACGCTTCGTCGTTCTTCCGTGACGTGAGTCGGGCGGCACTCGTTTTCGTTCCGCGTTGCACCGCCTGATCGACCACGAGCTGCGGAGGCTCACCTCGGGCTCATCGCGCGCGATGCCGGCGACTTGATGCAGATGGCGGCCTCGACATCGCCTACGTCTTCGCCGAAGACCGCTCCGGCGCGACCCCGAAGAAGTTGCTCGAAGGCACCAGCGGCGTGCTGCTCGTCGACGGATACAGCGGCTACAACGTCGTCGATGACGTCTCGACGCGGCGACGGGCGGCGTGCCACGCGCACCTGCGACGCTACTTCCACGAAGCGTTGCCAACTGCGCCGATCGCGCAGGAGATGCTCGACCTCGTCGCCGAGCTCTACATCGCCGAGCACGCAGCCGACGCGCAAGGTTTGATGGGAGCCTCAAAGTTGGAGTTTAGAAAAGCGCGCGCCGGCCCGATCCGCGCGCGAATGCTCGCGTGGCTCAACGGGCAGAAGGATCGGCATCCACCGAAAAGCCCGATAAACGCCGCCATCCGCTACGCCGAAAACCAATGGGATGAACTCGGCGTCTTCCTCGACGACGTGCGCGTGCCACTTGATAACAACGGGTCTGAGCGCGCGTTGCGCCGTGTGGCGCTCGGAAGGAAGAACTTCCTCTTCGTTCACCACGGCGACGCCGGCGAGAGCCTCGCAGGACTCTACTCGCTCGTCGCAACCTGCGAAGCGCGCGGCATCAACCCCTTCGAATACCTCGTCGACGCGCTCACGCGCGTGCAGGATCACCCCGCGAGCGCCGTTGACGAGCTGCTGCCCGGTGCGTGGGCAGCAGATCGTGGCGAAGAGTGACGCTGCCGCGTCACGACGTCTTCAGCCGGACGGGTACGTCTCTCGCGCATTCCCGAACACTCTCTAATTCACTCATCATGGGCAACCCGTGGGCAACCGGGGCACCGCCAACGTTGGGCGATAGTCGGGCCATGACCTTACTGCACAGGCTATGGTTTTCCGTGACAGCGTTTGAATTTTTGTCCCGATCCGCATGGGCACCTCTCATTCCGCCCAGGCTTTTGCCGCGCAATTCTTGCCGTTGTCCTCGATTCCAAGCGCAATCTGGGGTTAACCAGTTCGTCATCAGCAAACATTCTCGGCGTAACCACTTCGATTCCTGTCACCGCATATGGCGATTTGTCTGCCACTTGGACGACAGCCCATCGTTCGCATCGGCTCCGCTCCATTTGCACGGCAGAAAGCTTCAATTCTTCCGACCAGAGTGCGTCTCCGACGCAGGTAATACTCAATCCAACCATCGACTCTGTGGACGCCGTCCGAATAGACCGCTGCCGCCCCTCGACCCTTCCTGCCTCGATCGCATCGAGGCCGGCGTTGATTTCATCTCTCCCCGCGCCGTTCATTGAAAGCAATATGGAACCAGCCTCAAATCGGTGCGGAAGACGGCACACGCGCAGCGCGGCGATAAACTCACGGATGTGTGGTGGAATTTCCTGCGTCGGGACCGCCCGCTGTTCACCGATAACCCTACCCATAAAGTAGTTGTCGATGTCGCGCATGTACGAACCATCGTAGGACAGGCGATCCACGCCCGGTGCCGGCAATTCATGGTAGTAATTCATGTTGTTGTAAAGCGCGACATGATCTATCTCATCGTGTTGAGTGAGTGCTTTCTGCGCCGAAGCGAGAAGTCTCAGCTCAAGATAGTGAAAGAATCGAATCTCGTCGTCCTTGAACAGTTCGGCAACGATCCGCAAGTCATCGATCGAGACATGCCAAGGGTAAGACTTGCTCAAGCCAGGATCGAGTATCGAAAGAATGGCGATTTTGGCGCCGACCCAACCCAGATCCTCCCGGCTTATTGCTACGCGATGTATTGTTCTGAACTTCGAAGACTGAAGACGAAGGACCTCGTTCTTTCCAGTCGAGTCGAGAAAAGCAACCTCGCTTCCCGATCTTATGAACCTCTCGGCGCGCTCCGATTGTCTCTGGCCTTCGATGATCAAATCCGAAAGGTCCTGTGCGATGCTCTTGGGGGCGCCGCGGCTTGCGGGTGCAGAAAAACCGCCCGCCTTGGCTTCAACGATAAGTAATACATCGTCGACCCCGATCAGCAGATCTAGCTCCGTAAGACCTCCCGATTCGTCGGGATTCGGGTAATAGACATTCTGCAATGCGAAGTCGGGGTGAACGATCGCGCACAGAAGGCTTCTTGCGTCGGATTCGAGTTGATCCGATCTCTTTTTCGCCATTTCCGAAACTTCTCCGGGCCGTTTCGCGAACAAGTCCGCCTCAAGAATGTCGGGAATGTGATCTTCAAAACCGGAGTGATAGAAAAAATAGAATCGCCCGTCCACTTCCAAGAAGGGCTTGTAGTGCAGCACGGAGGTCGACAGTGGGCTTAAGTCATCATGGTCTGGTCCAGTGAGGACCTTCAGCACGGACTCGCCCGGCCTCACCGAAAGCAAGGACAGAAAGGGTTTTGGCAAGGACGTGAGAGCGGTAATCTCAAAAAGCGCCGGGGTGAAAGTGAGAACCCATTTCGCTATCGCTGCCTCACGAAGCGCGTTGAGCCCTTCGTTCTCTGTCGCTACCAGCGCATGCATAACCTCGTCGGGCGGAGCACCTGGATCAATCGGATGGCCAATTTCTATCAATCGCTTCCTACCGGCATCGAGTAGGCCTCCCACATCACGATAGCGACCAGCCACGCCCGTCCGTTGGTAATTCTCAATCGTCCTAAGCCCTTCGACGATTTCGTCGACTCCAATCCCGTAGATGTCTCTTATTTGTTTCTCATATGGGTCGAGGGATGACCGTAAGTGCTCTTCGAAAAACAACGGATACCGTTGCACCCGAACCATAAGCCGTCGCTGATCAAGCATGAAACGCAGCTCGTCAATCTCAGTGGGAGGTACGGACATGGTTCCGCGGACGATAAGGTGGGACTGCGTCAGACGCATGACTTGGAGACCGTGCTTCCAGATCTCTCCCCACTCTTCTTCGGATGGCGCGTTGCCATCGACGTTCTTTTCGGTGCGGGCGATAAGGTATTGTAGATATTCGACGGTTGCGAGAAAGAGCGGTTCCTCGCCTCGAAACTCGTTCTCCGAACGATATTGCATAAGCAGCGGAAAAAGCTCGTACGCCGCTCGATGCATTACCCCAACGGCGTCGTACTTGGCCACAAGGCCCTGCAGTATGGTGAGTTCTTGCTCAAGGTCCGCAAGGACCCGCGTGTTTGCCTCGCGGTTGTGCTGCAGAAACGCCAAGTGGTCCTCGGGAGTCGACGTATTCGATGGGCGAACGACGCGTCCGTGCCTTTCAACGCGAAATGGGCCTCGGGTGAAGGCTTCGTCTGCCGTCGGCTTTTGCGACGTCTTCATCTTGCGGGTTCGGTTGCGACCTCTCTTCCCCATCGACGGAATTTAGCCAATTTCCGGCCTTCTGTGAATGCGAGCTGACCCTAAATTTCCACCCGAATGGATAGGCGCCGTGGCTCAGGTTGAAGCAGAGTGTCGATAATGATGCATTGCCGAACGTGAGAAGAGGTTCGCCGCTCGAGGCTGAATCTAGCGCGCGTGGCCTCGCTACCTAGCGAAGCCAGGTAGCGACATTTGCGCGGGGGCCTACGGACGTCCGGCAGCGATTTCGTGGACGAGATGTGGCGGAAAGCGCTAGCCCGTCGTGAAGAAGACCCAGACGGAGCAATCACGGTTGCGCGCACACTCCTCGAGGAAGTGTGTCGGCTCGTGTTGGACCAAGAGAATGAGCAGTACGACGAAAAGGCGGACTTGCCGAAGCTCTATGGCCTCGTCACCAAGAAATTGAAACTAGCACCTTCGCAGCACACCGAGGACACCTTCAAGCGTATCCTTGGTGGATGCCATTCGATCGTAGAAGGACTTGGCGCGCTCCGCAGCAAGGTCGGCGATGCTCACGCGAAGGGAAAAGTCGGAGCGCAGGCGGCACCGCGTCATGCGGCCTTCGCGGTAAACGTGGCGGGTGCAACGGCGAACTTCATTCTCGAAACGTACGAGGCGCGGAAGAAGGAATCCGCGTCCTCCGAACAGAAGGGCACGGCGGATGATGACGAAGCGGAGCACGACGTGGAATGACCTTCGTCTCATGCCCCGACCGCGATCGCATTCTCCATGCCACCGGTCACGTCCTTGTCACCGGCGGGCCCGGATGCGGCAAGACGACCGTCGCGCTTCGCAAGGCGCTGTTCCGCATCAACACCGGACTCGAACCTGCTCAGCACGTTCTGTTCCTGAGCTTTTCGCGCGCCGCGGTCGCCCGCATCGTCCAAGCCGCACGGCACGACCTTCCGCGCGTCACGCGACGCCATCTCGAAATCCAGACCTTTCATTCGTTCTGTTGGCAGCTTGTCCGCGGTCACGGATACCTTCTCGGCGCACCGGACCGGATCCGGCTTCTCGCCCCGCACGACGAGCGCTCGCGCCGCGATGGTGCGCGAGATGATGACCCCATCTGGGATGCCGAAAGGGAAAGGCTCTTTTCCGAGGAGGGGTTGCTGGCGTTCGACCTGTTCGCGCCTAAAGCGCTCGCCCTTTTGCAGGGAAGCCTGGCGCTGCGGCGCCTCGTTGCCTCCCGCTTTCCGCTCATTATCGTGGATGAGGCCCAGGATACCGGGACGCAGCAGTGGGGTTGCGTCGCAGCTTTAGCCGACTTCGTGCAGCTCATCTGCCCCGCCGACCTAGACCAGCAGATCTACGACTTTCGGCCCGATGTCAGCCCCGATCGAATCAAACACATCATGGAAGTGCTCCGGCCGCTCGAAGTGCCGTTAGGAGCGCAGAACAACCGCAGCCCGGGCTCGGAAATCGTGAAATTCGGAAACGACATTCTGACCGGTACGCCGCGAGGGGCGGCCTACAAGGGCGTGAGCCATCTGTCGTTTCAAGCGAATGCGGACCGCCGCGACCGGGCGATCCGGGTCGGCGTCGGCATGCTGTACAAGAAGATTGGCGACGCGACTGGAAGCGCGCCGGCGAGCATCGGCTATCTTACCAACTGGGGCAAAGGCGTCGTCATCATCGCGCGGGCCCTCCAGGGCGGGAACGGTACCAAGGAAATCCCTCATCGGGTCGTGATGGACGAAGCGGATGTACTTCTTGCCACGCGCGTCATCGCACTCTGTCTTGAGCCCGTCGAAAATCTATGGTCAATGGTCGCCGCGGGCCTCGAGTTGATTTCTGAGCTCTACAGAGCCCGGGGAAACGTGAAGAAAGCCGTCCAACTTGTCGCCGGTGCCGTGACCGCAAGGCAGGGAAAGGCGACGGGTAGCGCGAAATGCCCGAAAGGCCTCAAGGCGGTGCTCGAGCATCTGCAGGCCAGCCCGCTTGTCGGAAATCCGGCAACGGACTGGATCACGGTACGGAAGCTCTTCGAGTCGAGCGGCGTTCAGGAACTGCAACAGGTCGCGCGTGGCGTCGTCTATCTCATGGCATTCAATCGTGGTCGGCGGATTTCTGACGCTTTGGCTGAAGTTTGGCAACGCCGAAATTGCTACCAAGGAGCGCGCAGGCTCATCGAGGCGGCGGTCACGGAGGACCAGATTATCGGCAGCGACGGAGATCTCGTCGGAATTAACGTAATGACCATGCACAAGTCCAAGGGAAAGGAGTTCGACGGTGTTGTCGTTCTCCATATCGGCAACAACATCTCGCCCTTTTGCCCGGACAGCGAGCAACCCCCGCACACCAAGGGTCGCCGCTTACTGAGGGTTGGGGTCACGCGGGCGCGACATCACGTGCTCGTGTTGTCCGACGCCTATAGCCCGTCGCCGCTCTTGCAGGGGCACAAGCTCGGAGCCTAGCCGCGCCGTTACTGTCGTCTCAATTCCATCGGTTCACCAGTTCGCGCCACCGTAGTTCGGTTGATGTTCGCTCCCCCAGGCAGTACCGAGCGGAATGGCGTGCGTGCGGCCGTTGTCGTCGACCTCGCATCTCGACGTGGCTCGCCCATGGTGCCCGATCGATGGGCTGACGGAGCCTTTCGCCGAGGAGGAGCTGTCGCGCGCGGCCCTTCAGGCGGGATGGCACGCGCTCGACTAAGTCACCGCCTTATGTCGCCGGGAGCTCGTCCATCTTGAAGCGTTTGCGGAGTACATTGGCTTCAGCAACGCCGCGATCGACGATGTGGCGGCGGATGCTCATGCTGCGGTAGGTGGTCTCCGACCTTCCGGCATACAGTCGACCCAGCAGGCCGGCCACGTTGCGCATGCAGTCGTTCTCGGTTGCTGTGAGTGTTGCCCCCGATTCCAGCCGATGCACGAGGAGCGATGCCAGGCCGCACAGACTTTCGATCTGGAGCGCGGCGTAGGTCAGATTCCGGTGGTAGCAGATGAGCTTCTTCGTCAAGGCCGCGTTCGAAAAATCGCGAGGCGCCCAAATGACTCGACCGCGACGCGTCGAGAACAAGGCGTGGCCCGGCGGCGGGAGGCCACGCAACGGAAGGAGCGCCGTCTGCAACGACTCGAGTTGGCCAACTCGCCACCCGTCTAGACCGCCGTGTGCCATGGCGGTGAGGGCGCGGTGGACATCGCCATTCGGCTCTATAGGCTGTGCCTCGTCGACGCCGCCGCCGGAAACAACGACCGTGATGGAAAAGCGCGGGGGTGGCGGGACCCCGTCATTGGCGTTTCCCACTACCTGCAGGCGCAGGGCCTTCATGCAATCGGAGGCGTACTTGCCGATACCGCCCTGCTTAGGCTTCCCCGCGCTACCGGTCCACGTGAGCCCGCCCTGTTGACGCGACTCGAGCCCGTCGAGAAACCCCTCAAGGTCGGCCACAGTGCGATCTTCGATCGTGACTACGAGCGCAGCCGCATGCGGATGGAAAAAGGTCTCGGCGACGACGCGCTGATTGCCACTCGCCATAGTGACGGGCACGGGCGCGCGGCCGCGGAGCGGGACCAGCATGCTCCATGCGCGGGTCGGCTTAATACCCGCCGGAGCCTTCCGTTCGAGGTAGTAGGTCCAGAAGAGCTGACCTTGGGGATGCGGCCACGGTGGCTGGAGTCCGTTCTCCTGCTTACCCGCCAGGGCTTCGGCGAAGTGGCTCGTGAACGTCGATTCTCGGCCGAGAAACGCCATGGGCAGTCCCGGGTCAGCGCCGGTGAGCAACTCGCCAAACGACTCGACCCAGATGAGCGATGTGCGCGCTCGAGTAACTTGAATCCCTCCTAGCATTGACCGGTCCCCTTGCTGGATCTAGGCTAGTCGCGACTGATGGCAGGGTCACGCCCTGCTCCAAAGCTTGGCAATAAAATCCGATGGTACTGCCAGGGAAACCAGGTGGGAGAGTAGGCCGCCGAGCTTAGGGCGTCTTCGATCAAAGCGTCCCCAGCAGGGGCGTCGAAGACGCGATGGGGCCGCCTACGGGCGGCCCCATCTTTTTTATTCGCCCACAACAGCATCGATGACGGGTGCGTCGCGCTGCAGGCCGTGAAGGGCGGTCGCGTCGTATTTCGCAGGCATCGGGATCCCGCCGTTCGCCCATTCGAAGGTGACGCCCCCACAGGTTCCAATCGCCGTGATGAGCTCTCTGACCGTGTGACCTCTTCCTTCGCGTAGCCGCACGACGTCGCCTCTCAGTGCGATGGCCCTGCCCGCGAGCTCGAGCCGGATCGGCGGAAACACCCACTGATCGGACGCGGGCGTGTCGCGGGGAAACTCGAGGCATCGACCGCTCGCGTGTTCGTACTCGGGGAGGCTCAACGGCGCGCCCACGAGCGCCAGCCGACGAAGCAACTCCAGCGGCTTGTCGGCGTTCGTCGGCGTGCGTGCGCGGAGCGCCGCGTCGGCCTCTGCGGCTTCACGCGCTTCCTTGGCCTTGTTGCGCTGCCGACTCCAAGTCATGGGACGCTCCACGATCACGTAAAGCACCGCCGCGCCAGCCACGCTGGCAAACCACGCCACCATGACGTCTCGCAGCGAGTACACCTCGAGATACGCCCGTCCGAACGACGACCGCACGAATGCAACGAGCAGCGAGATGAGAATCGCGACGAACCAAAACTCGACGCCCTTGAGCTCGATCGGGAACGACTCCTTGCCCGAGTCGAACCGCATGCCGAATCGCCAAAGCAAGCTCCACACCACCATCGCCAAGAAGCCGGGTAGTACGAAGAACGTTGGGATCCCGAAGGCGGTGAGAACTTGAGACTCGGAGAAGACATTCACTTCCAGGTCCTGCGTGGACACGAGCGAGCCGACGCGCGCGCACCCGCTGTCGGTCCATGCCACGCGAGCCGTCGTTACAAGCGTGCGTTTGCCCGGATGACCGATGCGGTCGCGTGCGTGCACGGTGAACCCTCGCCAGGCGCTTTCGCCCGGTCCGAGACCGCGGTCAAGGAACTGGCGCTCACTGGGCGTGAACACCAAGTCGGGATTCGATAGCTCGTCCACAATAACCGTGATCGCGTGCCGAGAGAGGTTGGTGACGAGCACGTACCCCGTCGCGGGACGCTCGTCGGAAATCGTCGACGCTGCGATCTTCGTCTCCAGCCGCGCAACTTCGGCGACCGCCTCTGTCGAGCGGCGCTTCACATCGAGTGTTGCCACCGCAACCCTCGACTTGGTTTCCTCGACGTAGGCGAGACGAAACGTCACCTTACCGGGAAAGAGCGCGTCCTCCTTGTCGGCAAGAACCTGCTGGCTGAAAATGTGCGCGTGCCCGGCCGGAAGGCTCGAGAATGCGGCCGGCGCTCCCTCGAGAGCAACCCCCGAACTCTCGGCGAGCGCCAGGGCGAGATCAGAGACGGAAGCCTTGCCCGAGTTTCGAACGATGACACTCAGCGTCGCTCCGACGTTCGCACAGATTGCAACTTCCGCCGGCTCCACGGAAACGCTCACGTCCGCGCGCGCGAAACCCGACGCCGTCAAATCAAGTAGCGCGAGGCTCCAAGCGAGAAACCAGTACCGGAGCCGGGCGAAGCAAGGGTACACGCTGCCTTTCGCTCGCGTACGACGCATGACTCGGTACATATAGCCGATCCAGTTGGCCGCGACTCGAGGATGGGCGAGACGAACGTCGGGCGGCGTCGCATGCTCTCGCGTGGTGCGTACTACGAGGTCGTGCTGGTCACGGGGCTCCCGGAGACGATTCCGGAGGTGCCAGAAGAGCACCTGCCAGGTAAAGTCGTTCGGCAGCACCAGATGCGGCGGCACATTTGTTGGTCCGAAGGGTGGACCCGGAGATTGAGGGGCCGAAGGAAGAGGAGGCGTGGTTGCGGGCGCAATCGTTGACCTGACGTTGACGTGGCGATCGGAGATGCCGTGATGTGACGTGACGACCCGTGATGCTGCGATCCGACAAATCCTACGCGTTGTCCGTTGGTTACGAATGATTCTGCCTACTTGTGCTGCCGAGGCTTGCAGCCCCTTTTCGCGCTCATAACCCGAAGGTCGGAGGTTCAAATCCTCCCCGCGCAACCAAAGTGAACTTGCGGGGTTGGCTGTTGTAGGCCAACCCCGCTTTTTCCTTCTTGGGCCATTCTTGGGCCACGCAGCCTTCGATCGACGCGTCCTGCAGAGGATCGCGCGGTTGCTGCAGGAGACGGCCGACCTTGCTCGGAGCAAGGAGCAGGGTCGTGGCCAAGCCCACCAAGCACGGAGACAAATGGCGAGTCCGCTGGCTCGACGAGCACGGCAAGAGGCAGAGCGCCGTCTTTGACGACTACAAGATCGCGCAGACGGAGGTGCGACGGCAGCAGGTCGAGGTCGAGCAAATCAAGCGCGGCACTCGGAACGCGTCTCCCCGTGGAACAGCCGCACGATCTCCGCTTCCGTGTCCTTCGGGATCATGTTCGGCCCCCGTCGTCAACCCGGTGGAGGGCGCGGTGGTCGCGGAATGCGCCCCGCTCGTCGTCGTAGTTGCCGTCCGCGCAGTGCCCAGGGTGGTAGCGGCGCGCCGCAAAGGCAGCAGCGCGCTGGATCTCGATTCGGTTCGTCATCTCGGTCCTTTCTGCTGGAGACACTCTCCGGCGCGACCGGCGACGTCGGCGCGCTCTCGCCTTGTGTCACGGTGTGATGCGTCACTTTCGATGCAGAGAATTTGCCCCGTCGCTCGCGGTACCGTGCTTGCCGAACCGCGTGCAGCCGCCGCGCGCGCAGTTTCGGCCGGTAACGCGTCCCAGTTCGTTGAACCGAGTCGCGCCGCTGCTCACGCGCGCAGTCCGCGCAGAAGCGCCGGCCACGATCGCAGCGCGCGCAGAGTCGAAGCTGCACACGGCACCGCCCGCAGGTGACAAGCCCGAAAAATTCCGACGGCAAAGAGCTCCATGCCGCCGATTTCTGGACATGGAGCTCAGGCTATGGTGAAAACGTGCGGACTCCGAGAGGCGTGTTTTTGCCGGAGCTCCAGAAGGCCCAGAGTTCCAGCTCTAGGGCCTTCACTAATTTCGGCGGACGCGCTCTCTACGCCGACCCGACCCACCTGGCCCAAATCTCGGCTGGTGATCGGTGAACCACGCCCGGCTCCGTTCCGCGGCTTTCACCGAGTCTACGCGGATCGTGCTGCACGCTCACACGCGCAGCTCACGGCGACAAATGTGCCTCATGTCACGCGCTGATCGTTCGTGGTGAGGTAGGCTTGTCCACGACCTCACCATGCTCGAGCTTTGGGGGGCGAGATACGTCGTTTCCGTTGATGGTTCCGGACCATCGTCATTGAACCCGCGACTTCATCGAGCGCCGCTGCTTCTTCCATCGGCGTGGCGACCGCAGATGGGCAGCCGTTTCGGCGAGACGTCTGCGAACCCAAGCATGCGCAGGATCGTCGTGCTGCCGCCGGTGCCACAGCATCGAGATATGCACTTCGGGCAAGTCGAACGGTAGTTCCATGAACTTTAGGGGTAGGACCGTGGCGAACGACGCCGCGATGCGGCTCGCGACGGTCAATACTAGGTCCGTTTCGGCGACGACGTGGGGCGCGGCGAGGAAGTGCGGAACGGCGACCGCGATCTGCCGCTTCAGACCCCGCGCCGCGAGCGCGTCGTCGACGAATCCTCCCGGGCGGCCGGTGGGGGCGATGAGGACGTGCTTCGCTCCCGCAAAGCGCGTGAGTGTAAGCCGACCGCGCGTGAGAGGGTGGCCCGAGCGGACGACGCACACCAGACGATCGTCGAGCAGACCCGCAATGTAGCCGTTCGGGCCGCCGCCAGCGGGCCCGGCCAGACCAATCGCCAGATCGACATCACCGCGTTCGAGCGCGCCGAACGGATCCTCCGCGAAAGGACGAATCCAGGTGTCGATTTGCGGCGCCTCGCGGGTGAGCGCGCGGAGAAAGGGTGGCAGGATGACGAACTCGGCGTAGTCGGCGGTCGCGATGCGGAAAGTTCGGATGGTCGTCGCCGGTTCGAAAGGCGGCGGCGCGAGGAGGGTCTTTTCGAGCAGGGCGAGCCCCGCCGCGAGGGGCGCAGCCATGGCCTCGGCGCGCGCCGTCGGCAAGACACCGCGTGGGCTTCGAACGACCAGCGGGTCGCCGAGCGCGACGCGCAAGCGCGAGAGCGCGTGACTCGCCGCCGATTGGCTCATTCCCAACCGCGCGGCCGCTCGCGAGACACTCCGCTCAGCAAGCAAGGCGTGGAGCACGAGGGCGAGGTTGAGGTCGAGTCCGGCCATATGAGGAACGTGCATGGAGGCCTATGATACCATTGCACGTGACTCATAATGAAAGCGACGTAGAGTCGTCACATGGACACGTTCTCGAGCCCCGAGCTCGGTTCGCCCGCGCACCGGCGCCCGCCGACCGACGCAAAGGCCGCGCCGCGCAGGCACGGCGCCAAGGTCCGCTTTCCGCCGCCGCTGGTCTTCGTGTGTCTCTTCGGGGCGGGCGTAGCGCTTCAGCGCTGGGCCACGCCGTTCGCCGTGCCCCTCCCGCCTTGGCCACGCATTCTCGGGGGCGCAGTCATCGCGCTCGCCGGCTCGATGTCGGTGATCGCAGCGCGGGTGCTGTTCGTTCGCACGGGGCAGAATCCGGCGCCGTGGACGCCATCGCCGGAGCTCCTCGTCAAAGGCATCTACATCTACACCCGCAACCCGATGTACCTCGGCGTCACCTTGCTCCAATTGGGGCTCGGCATCGCGCTCGGGAACGGCTGGATCGCCGCGCTCGCGCCGCTCGCGCTTCTTGTCGTTCACGTCATCGCGGTGCGCCCGGAAGAGACGTACCTGACCGAGAAGTTTGGGGAGAGCTATCTGCGCTACAAGACAGCCGTGCGTCGCTATCTTTGAATCAGAACGTCGCCCCAGTTCCGGGCGGCTGCTTTGGTTCCAGGATTGCTCGGGTTACCCACGACAGGAGAATGCCACTTCTCGGTCGGTCTGTTACAGAAACAGCCCGAAAAAAGGCCCAGGCTTAGGCCACGCTCGCCTCAATCGGTAAGGTGAACGCCGTTGTCCACGCGGAGTATCGCCCCCGCGCAACCAACGATGTAAAGCTTGCGGGGTTGGCCGAGAGGTCGACCCCGCGTTTTGTTTTGTTGGCGACGCTCGTTGACGCGAGGTTGACGTGGCTGTCTTGGAAAGTCGAATCTGCGGATCGGAGTGTCGGAGCTCAAGCGTCCGGCGTCGCGCCGAAGTTCCAACAATAGAAGGTCATTTTTGAAGCACGAGCAGTCTTGGCCAGCTGCTCCACGGCTGCGGCCCAAGCCTCTTCACCTGTCCGTCGAGTGCTTCGCGCGAAGGGTGGCCCCTACATTTGTCGCGTCGTCCTCGCCGTCGATGACTTGTGGTTCGCGCGCGACTCCGGCCGGTCGGATGCTTTGACCTGAAACGCGACCGCCCTTCCATCGGGGCCCGAGAGGGACAAATCGATCTCTACCGCGCCCCGTTCTCCGTTCGTAGCCGAGGAATCCCAGCCCGTTCCGCTGAAGTAATACGCAACTCGTGTTGCGGCGAGATGGTGATGCAGTTTTTAGGCGCCGTTCGCCATCGCCTGAACCTCGCCGTTGTCCTTTTTGGATCGTCTTTTCGCTGGGTGCTTGATCTCGAGCATCACCCGGTCGAGGAACCCGAACTGCTCCCGCCATCCCGCCATCCGCAGCCAATGGCCCAGCTCCTCCTTCCAATAGTTTTGAAACTTGGCGGGCAATCGGTACCTCATCAATCGCGACTGCCATAGCACCGTATCGACGTCAAACCCAAGCGCAGCCAGCCTCGGCGCGACCGAGCTCCCGATGTTCTCGTCGAGCTTCAGCTTCACGCAACCTTCACGTCCGGCGGAATTGGACTGGGGGCCGGCAGGTCCTCACTCGCTGAAGCGGCGGCGAAAGCAATCACCGCTCGAACGTCATCCTCCGTGAGGCTCGGGAACTCGCTCAATATTGTTGCGGTCGTTTCGCCATGGGCGAGATAACCGAGAACAATGCGCACGAGCACACGCGTGCCCTTGATGACCGGCTGTCCGCCGCAAATCGTCGGGTCGCGAATGATTCGATCTTGATACGTCATATCGCTCCCGCGGGGTGGCTTCGTCCGAACCTCCAAAGCGTAGCAGACCGGACCGAAGCAGTTCCTGTGTTCAGATCCTGCTGAGGCCGTTGACCTGACGTTGGCGTGACGATCAGAGATTGCGTGATATTGAGTGACGACCCGTGATGCCGCGATGCTCTCAAATTCCGCATCATGTTCGTGACTTACCAGTGTTTCCGGATGATTGCTAAGACAACCGAAGTCGGCCGTCTTATCGCTCATAACCCGAAGATCGGAGGTTCAAATCCTCCCCGCGCAACCATCGCTGGACCACAACTCGAAAGAGTTGGAGTCCGGCGTCTTTACAAGTCCCGGGGCTGCGAAGCTCCGGGGCTTGTACCTTTCTGCGGTGAGATCGAGCGAGAGGAGGGCGAGGGGGAAGAGACGCCCCCGCGCGATGTAGTGCCCTTCGGGCTGCGGTTCGACGAGAAGGCGACCGTTGTCGAATAGGCGCTTCAGTTCCTCGCGGCCCCGAACGGGGTCCGCCGCAAGCAACGCCTCGAGGTCGAGGGCTCTCTCGAGCAGCACGTCGGGGGAGGGGAGGTCGACCGGCTTCGATGCTTGTCGGACCAATCCGTCGATGGCGGCCCGCTCTTGCTTCGCCTGCGCCTCGTGATCGTGGAGCGTCTTGGTGATGTAGTCCGAGCGTTCGCCCCCGGCGATGAAGTCGGCAAGCCCCGCCATCTTCTCCTCGACGCGTGCGAGTCGCTCGCGACGTTCCGACAGCTCGGCATTGACCTCGCGGGACAGCTCGCCGAGTCGCTCGGCAAACCGCTTGCGCATGTACCCGGCCGATGCGGGTGAGCTGTACCTTTCGCGAACTGCCCCCAAGATTCGGCGACGCGCCACGTCTTCGCGCAGCGCGAGCCGATTGGCGCAGGTGCCCCGCTTCTTCTGGTCGGAACAACGGTAGTACCGAGCACTCGTCCCCGCATGAATCGTCATCGGTGCCTGGCACGCGCCGCAGTAGAGGAGGCCGCTCAGGATGTAGTTGTTTTGCCGGCCCGTCGCGCGCCCCTTTGGTTGATCGTGACGGCCAGCGTAGCAGACCCTTACATCAGCCAGCCGCGCTTGCACCGCTGTCCATGTCTCGTCGTCGATGATGCGACGCTCCGGGTACGTGCGTTGAATCACCTCGTTGGCTGGGCGATCCCGGTAGCGGCGAGTGTTCGTTCCGGGAACCTTCTGCCACTGCCGCTTTTTGAATTTCCACTCGCCGACGTAGGCCCGGTTGTAGAGGATGTCGCGAATGGTGCTCGCCACCCAGCCCTTGCGCTGGTACCGGCCTCTCCGCGCCGGCGGGACGTGGTCTGCATTCAGCAGGTACGCGATCGCTCGGAGCGACCGTCCCTCGAGGTAGAGAGGCGAGCGGGTAGATCAGGCGATCTGTGGTCGGTGCACGTTACTTGGTTTGGCGCGATTCACGCCCACTAACAACTCGCGACCCTCGAGTGGCCCGACGTCGATTGGACCGACGGCTCATCATCTTGGGTCGAGGCTCGCCCGAAAGCGAGGACGGACGCAGCAAAGCTACCGACGACCGGCTGCGTGACGTGACTCTCGCCACGACGAACTATCGTTTCGAGTCGACCGACGGCGGATGAAGCCGTCCGCGTTCGAACGCTTTTCGCGCCAATCGCGTGCCCCTCGCCTCCCTCTGGTTATTGAAAAAGCGTGCCGCGTCGCCCTGGGCGATCGGTTAGAGCACGATGTCGAATTGGTAGTGCATCGCGGTCGCATCCAACGTCGAGCGCTCTTTTTGCAACTTCGCAAAGATGGTCGAGGGCAGGGGATTGGTGTTCCCCCACATATCGTGCTGAAGCAGTTTATCTTGCGCGAGCACCGTGGCGTCGGTGTCGTCAAAGTACATCTGCGTGACGAGCCGCCGCTGGCGGCCGCGTACGTCGAAGTGGACGTGGGTTGAGCGCTGAAAAAGCCCTTCGACCGGATAGAGGCCGGGCCTGACCGTCAGGATGCGGAACTGGCCATCGGCATCCGCTTGTACATCCGCATATCCCTGAAAATTCGGATCGCGCGGGACGTCGGCGCGGGTATCGCCGGCGTGCGCGTAGCGGCCGACGGCGTTCGCCTGCCAGAGCTCGACCCGAGCATTGGCCTGAGGCGTTCCGTCACGAGCGAGCACGCGCCCGGAGACTTCGATGATCTGGCCGCGCGCGCGCGCCCCTCCCTCGCGAAGGCGCGTGAGGTCGAAGTCCGTGTCGATTGGATGTTCGACGGGATAGAACGGTCCGAGGTCGCCGGGGGGCGTGCGGGGAAGGGAGGTCGTTGCCGCTTTCGGGACCGGCGCGACCTTGGTCTGCTCTGCGTGGGCGAGGCGGCGCAGAAGCAGGCTCGACGCGCCAAACGTCGCGAAGGCTCCGGTCGCCATGAGGAAGGTGCGTTTCGACATCGAGGTGGGCATGGGACGATCTTGCGGCCAACGAGCCTCGTTGCACAGATGATTTAATCTCGACCTGAGGTTGCTTAAATGCAACCATGCTCCTGGACGCCGATGCCGACACTTCGAGAAAGGTTCCAGAGGGCGCGCCTTGACGAGCTCGGCGTGCTCGTCGAGGTCGCGGAGTCGGGCTCGCTGTCCGCGGCCGCGAAGAAGCTCCGCGTCCCGAAGTCGACGGTGGGCCGGGCCATTCGCCGCATCGAGGAGGATCTCGGCGTATCGCTGGTGCGTCGAATGACGACCGGGCCGGCCCTCACGGAACCGGGTCGTCTGCTCGTGGACTTGGCCGCTCCGCATATCGCCGCGCTCCGAGACGCGTCGGCGGCGTTGGGCCGCGCAGCGAGCGAAGCGTATGGCGTCTTGCGCATCACGACGGTCGCGGACATTGGAAGCCTGGTGCTTGCGCCGCTGCTGCCGGGGTTTCTCGCGCGCCATTCAAGAGTGCGTCCTGAGCTCGTCCTCTCGTTGCGCACCGTGGATCTGGTGCGCGAGGGGTTCGACGTAGGCATCCGAGTAACGTTGAAGGCGTCCCTCCCGTCGTCCGCGCTGATTGCAAAAAAGCTGGGCCCGCTCAACATAGGCCTTTACGCTGGCACGCAATACGCGGCGCGCCGGGAGCTGCCGAAGCAGCCGCGCGATCTCTTGGAGCACGACAACGTGGTCTTCTTTCCAGGCGACGCGAACGAATACGACATGAAGGGCCCAAAGGGCGCCGCCAAACTCAAAGTCCCAGGCCGCGTAAGCGGCGACGATTTCTTCTTCGTCCGAGAAGCGGTCGTGGCCGGCGTCGGAATCGGCCCGATGCCGTGGTTCATGGCGAGCCATGAGCTTGCAGCGGGACGAGTCGTGCGAGTTCTTCCAGATTACCTAGCCATGGGTGGCGCGATGTACCTGGTGTATCCGCCAGCGAAGCCACCTCCGCCGAAGGTCGTGGCCTTCGCGACGTACCTCCGGGACCACGCCCCGCGCCTACTCGGCCTCGCTTGACGTACATGGGACTGCTCGAAGCGCACGGCGGCGCGCACCTCGTCGAGCGTGACGCCGAACCAATCAGCGACCATTTCGGCGCTCTTGTTGGCGCGGAAGGATGCGAACAGGGTGGCCGTCGTAACGGCTGCGCTCGCAACGCTCGGTGCACCGAAGGCGTGCTTCGGATCGACGACGATGGGCGTGTCTTTGCCCATGGGCCACCAGCGCATGGCTTCGCGCGACACGCGGTCGTAGTCGAGCTTCTTGATGAGCGGATTGAAGATGGTGACGTTGACGAACTGTCGATGCTTGCGGTCGAGGAGGTGCTCGTGGCCATCTCGGTAAGAACGTGAACCCGCAGGTCTCACCAGCTAGAGCATCTCCGAGCGCTACGAGACCCCCGCCTTGGGCCCTCCCGAGTGGAGATGGTCCGCTCGAGTGAGGTCGCGGACGCAGCCAACCTCAACTGGCTCGCAGCTTGCCGTCACGTCCGAATGGGCGCTTAATCCCGCCCATGTGCGACGACGATTCTTTCGACGACATGCTTGCCTACCGCCTTCGCGCGGAGACACTTTCGCGCCGCGGCTTCGGCGCTCTGACGCTCGGAGCGGGGGCCGCCTCGCTGCTCGCCACGGCCTGCAAAGCATCGGGCTCGCAGCCGCCTCCGGCGACCGGGGGTGACGCAACGGCCACGGTTGAAGCGGAGGTGAGCATCGTCACGCCCGATGGAACGTGCGACGCGTACTTTGTCCATCGAACCACCGGCGCCTACGCGGCGGTGCTCATCTGGCCCGACATCTTCGGTCTGCGCCCGGCCTTTCGGCAAATGGGAAAGCGTTTTGCGGAAACGGGATATGCGGTTTTGGTGGTGAACCCGTTCTATCGAAAGAGCAAAGCCCCCACGTCCGTGCCGCACGCCAATATGGACGATCCGGCGACTCGAGAGGCGTTGATGGGGCTCGCCCATTCGCTCACACCCGATACCGCCACCACGGACGCGAAGGCGTTCGTCGGCTGGCTCGATCAGCAGTCCGTCGTCAGCAAAGAACGCAAGATGGGCGTCACTGGATACTGCATGGGTGGACCGCTCGTGATGCGCACGGCGGCCGCGCTCCCGGACCGCATCGGAGCTGCCGCCACGTTCCACGGAGGGGGGCTCGTCACCGACAAGCCTGAAAGCCCGCATCTCTTGATTCCAAAAATGAAGGCGCACTTCCTCATTGCCATCGCGTCCAACGACGACGCAAAGCAGCCCGATGCGAAGGGGGTGCTGAAGGAGGCTTTCGCCCAGGCCAGGATTCCTGCGGAGGTGGAGGTGTACGAGGGGGCGATACACGGTTGGTGTCCGCCTGATTCGCACGTCTACAACCAAGCGGCGGCCGAGAAGGCGTGGGCGCGGCAGCTCGCCCTGTTCAAGGAAGGTCTCGCGTAGTTCACGCCGCCGCCGGGTACTTCAAGGGGCGCGGAGTCGCGCTGAGAAGAGCTACGCCACCAGCACCTCCACAAAGTCCTCGAAATACGCGTGGTCCAGCGGCCGAATCGCCTTGGGCTCGCCGATGTTGCGCGCTAAGTGAAGGTAGATTCGTCCGCGCGCTTCGGGGTGGGTTTGGCGAAGCTAGCCATCATCTTTTCGAGCCGAACCAAGTCGACCGGCTTCACGAGATGTGCGTCGAAGCCGGCGGCCCGCGCTCGAACCTTGTCCGATTCCTGACCGTACCCGGTCACCGCGACCAGATGGACCCGAGGTACCTGCTCACGAATCCCGCGCGCAAGGTCGTAACCGCTCATCGAGGGGAGACCGATATCGAGCAAGGCTATCTCGGGGACAAAGGCCTCGATCAAACTGAGCGCCGCCGGCCCATCGTGAGCGGTCCGCACCTGGTAGCCAGCGACCGCGAGGACCTCGGCCATCATTTCTGCCGCGTCCACATTGTCGTCGACGACGAGCACGCGCCCACGGTCGCCATTCACTGTTGGTTTCGAACCGCGCAACTCGGGGCTCGAGGACGGCACGTCGATGGGAGTGGGCTGCGCGTCGGCGCAGGCCGGAAGCCGGACGGTGAACGTGCTGCCGCGACCTCGTCCCGCGCTCTCGGCGGTCGCCGTGCCGCCATGAAGAAGAACGATGTTGCGCACGATCGCCAAACCGAGACCGAGACCCCCCTGAGAGCGGTCGATCCCTTGGTGCTGTTGCACGAACATTTCGAAGACTTTCGGAAGAAGCTCGGCGGCGATGCCGCTTCCGTTGTCGGCGACCTCGATCGCGACATCTGCCCCTCGCCGTGCCGCTGCGATCGCAATGCGTCCGGAGGCATCGGTGTACTTCGCGGCGTTGATGAGCAGGTTGGAGATCACCTGCGCCAGCCGAGCGGGATCGCCGCTCACGGCGAGGCCTGACCGCGGCACGTCGACGACCAGTTGGTGCTGCTTCTGCTCCAGCAGCGGGCTGGCAGTTTCGACGGCGCGCGCCACGACTTCAGCGACCTCGATGCGCTCCTTCTTCAGCTCGATTTTGCCGCCCGTGATCCGCGACACGTCGAGAAGATCGTCGATCAAGCGGACAAGGTGATGCACCTGTCGCTCGATGACTGCACGCTCGCGTTCACCGCCTCCAACGCCGCGCAGCCGAAGAACATGGAGAGCGGTCATGATCGGCGACAACGGGTTGCGGAGCTCATGGCCGAGGATCGCCATGAACTCGTCCTTCGCGCGGTTCGCTGCTTGCGCGGCGGCGAGAAGTGCAGTCCGGTCCTTCTCCGCCTGTTTTTGCTCGGTCGCATCCCGGAAATAGACCGAAACACCGTTCGTCGCCGGGTAGGCGTGGAGTTCGTACCAGCGCGCGTGGTCCGGGTAATACGAGGTGACGGAACCAGCAACTCGATCCTCTGCCGCGCGCCGGAAGGCGCGTTCGAACTCGCTCCCCCGGAGGCCAGGGTACTCGTCCCAGATGACGCGGCCGAGAAGCTCTTTTTTGGTTCGGTCGAGCACCTTCTCGGCTTGCCGATTGACATAGGTGAAGCACCAATCCTGGTCGAGCGCATAGAAGGCGTCGGTGATGCTCTCCAGGATCGTACGGGCCTGCTCCCCCGCTTTGCGGACTTCCCGTTCGGCGTCTTTCTTCTCGCTGATGTCCCGGAACACGAGCACACAGCCAACGATCTCGCCTTCCTTGCCCCGGATCGGCGCCGCACTGTCGTCAATGGGCCGCTCCGTGCGATCCTTCGCGATGAGGAGGGTATGGTTGGCCAGCCCGACCACCTTCCCATCGCGCAAGACCTTGCTGACCGGGTTCTCGACGAGCGCGCGGGTTGCTTCGTTGACGATCTCGAAGATGAGCTCTAATGGTCGCCCCGCTGCCTGCTCCAACGTCCAGCCCGTCAGCGATTCCGCGACGGGGTTCATGAACGTGACCCGGCCCTCCACATCGGTCGTGAGGACGGCATCCCCGATACTGGCGAGAGTGACGCGTAGCCGCTCTCGCTGTTCGTGCGTCTGCTCCTCTGCCCGGCGCCGCTGCACCACGATGGCGGTCTGGTTGGCCCCTACGCCGAGGAGCAGTCGATCCTGCTCACTCGGAAAATCGCCGTTGCGCGAGCCGGCCACGAGAACACCCTGATTTTCGCCGACGCCGAACCGCGTGAGAGCGAGCTGGAGCGTCCCGACCCCAAACGGATCCGGAACGGTGAGGGGCGCCTCCGCTGCGTCGAACCGGAGAAGGGAAGCGAAGGACATCCTCGCCGCGTCGATGTCCGCGGGTTCGTGCCGGTGCTTGCTGCGGAAGACTTCGACGACGCCCTCGCCGGCGCGCGCGGCCAGCCGAATGTAAACGACGTCGAGCGACAGCATGTTGAGCAGAACGTCGGCCAAGCTACCCGCGATGCCATTCGGGTCGAGGCCGATCCAGATCGCCGGCAATGTCGAAAGCGCAACCAGATCCCGCATCGTCCGCCTCAGGCGGCGGACCTCTCGAATGGCGTCCTCCTCTGACCCGCCGTTCGATGTCGCTGCCTCCGGCGGTGAGTTCCCTCCGTTCATCCGGCGTCGGCGCGCTCCTTCAGCTCACAAAGCATCTCGTCGGGCGGTACGTAGAATGGATTCTCCTGCAGGATGCCGCCAATGATGGTCATCGGGTGGGTACGCATGATGTCGATCACCACGCTCGCATCGAAACGAGACAGGTCGTACGTGCAGATAACCGGGTCATGGTACTCGGGCAAAACGTGGTTCAGGCGAGTCTCGTACTCGACGATGTCATGGACGCCGGGGAGGTCTTCCAGTGCCCACTCCATGTTGGCAACGAGCCGCGTGCATTTTCCAGGCTGCTTTTTCGCCGGGTCGAGGGCCTCTTTGATGGTGCCGATCATGCGATACTGATCGAAGTGGTCGTCCTTGATGTAGGCTTCTTGCCAACGACGGACCTCGAGTTGCCCACTCGCCTGGGCCTTCATTACGTCGATGCCTTCGCGCTCCAGCCGCTGCAGATGAGCGGGGCGGAGGGTGGGATCGACCACGTGGAACGCCCGATCGCCTTTGTCGAATCCATCCTTGATGAACGGCATCAGCACGCGGTACTCCTCCTCCTTGGAGTGGAAAAAGGCACAGACGTGGCGGGAACGGCGCAGGACGGATCCCGCTAGGCGCACCGGCTCGATCGCTTCGGTCATGATTTTTCTCCCGGGCTAAGTGTCCGAACGATGATTCGTACTGTACTCGTGCCGCCCACGAACGGCGCCAGCCGATCACGCACGGCGGTCAAAATCTGACCTGTTTCCCCGCAGGCTGCAAGCCTAGAAATTCGCACGGCGCGTGGTATGCGAGAGCCCAGAAGAGCCCCATGCCAGAGCCCTCCTCGGAGGCGAGGTCAGGCCACCCGTTCATATCGGGCGAGCCGGGGCGAGCGTGGAGCTGTCCGGGGTCTCCAAGGTGATTCGTCCGAGCGCACCGGAACGGAAACCATGAACCAGCGCGTCCGCTGCCTTGTGCATGTCCACCATGCCGCCGCGAACCAGGCATCCACGCTTGCGACCGATCGCCTCGAGAAGCTCGGCCGGCGAAGAGGGGAGCGACTCGAGCTTGAAGTGGGTGCGGAGCATATGCGGATACCGTGCGAGGAGGAACTCGGCGCCGAAATGAGCAACGCGCTCGTAGTCCATCGCGGTATCCGGGAAGGCGCCGCCGAACGCGAGCCTCAGCGTCGCGTCGCCCTCCATCTTTGGCCAAAGAATCCCTGGGTTGTCCGAGAGCGTCATTCCGCTTTCCAGGGTGATGAGCTGTTGTCCTTTGGTGACCGCCGGCGCGTCTCCCGTCTTCGTCACTTTGCGATCTGCGAGCGTGTTGATGAGCGTCGACTTGCCGACGTTGGGAATGCCGACGACCATCGCGCGCACAGGCTTGGCAGGTTGCGACCTGTGGGGTGCGAGCTGCCTGCACGCCTCCGAGACGCGGGAGCGCATGTCGGATGCACGGGTGGTGGTGAGCGCGATGGCGATTACTTTGCTCGGAGAGTGCTCGGCCGCGAAATGACGCACCCAGTCCTTCGTGACCTCGGGGTCGGCCAGATCACTCTTACTCAAGATCTTGAGGACGGGCTTGCCGGCGCAGACCTCGGTGATGACGGGGTTGGAGCTCGCAGCGGGCATGCGAGCGTCGAGGACCTCGATGATCACGTCGGTGACCGGCATCGACGCGGCGATCGCGCGCCGCGCCTTGTTCATATGGCCGGGGTACCACTGCGTGGTCATGTCGCCCGGCCCGACGGAACGACGAAACCTTTATCGTCGATCCGCACCGCCCGCACCTTCAGAAGATGTCCAACGGCTCGTTTGAAAGCTTTCTTGCTGAGACCAAAAACACGACGAATCTCTTGGGGGGACGAACGATCGCCCCAACGCGGTGCCCCGGCGCGCGCCAGTGTCTCTAGAATTCGCTCCGCATCTCCCTCGAATTCCTCGTGGCCGTGACGACGTAGCGAGAGCTCGATTTTCCCATCGGGCAGGACATTCGCGACGCGAAACTCGGCCGATTGACCTCTCGCCATACGATGAGGTTCGCTTGCCGGCACGAGGCCGACACACGATCGCTCCACGATGACGAAGAGCCCGAGAATCGGCTCGTTTCGCCACGCCTCGCCCATCACCCATGTGTCACGCTCGAACCTCCGCTTCGGAGGGCCGAGCATTTCACTCACGCGCATCGTTCCCGCGAGGCGCCCGCTTTTGTCGATGTAAAGGCCGATCGGATGCCGGTCGCCGACGCGCACGTCGCGCGTCTGCTCGGCAAATGGCACGAGCAGTTCCTTGGGCAACCCCCAGTCGACGAACGCCCCAATGTTCGTCACGTCGGTCACGTCGAGAAATGTCACTTCTCCGAGAGTGAGCCGAGGAAACTGCGTCGTGGCAATGGGGCGGTCTTCCGAGTCGAGGTAGACGAAAACTTCCACCTCGTCCCCCGCCTTCGCGCCCTGCGGCACCTCCGCGCCGGGCAGCAAGATGCCCTCGGCTTCCTCTCCGCGATCCTCCGGATCGATCGCAAGGTAAGCGCCGGGCGGCCTGAGTCGCCGAATCAGCAGCGTGCAAATCCGCCCGAGAAGGCGCTCCATCATGACGAGACCTTTCCCACGTTTCTCCAGCGCCGTCTCGAGGTGGAGAAAGTCCCCTGGCAATGGGCCTACTCGACAAGGCCATCCCCACCGAGACCGCCGTAAGAAGCGCGGACCGCTTCATTGGATCTCCCCCACAAGACGACGCTAATCGCATCACGAAAGGCGGCCGAATCGAATTCGGTTCGCCGGGTCTAAGGGATTCCGGGAACGGGAAAGCGCAGGCTGAGCGTTCGCACCTCCGCGTGGATCCGCTCGGTGAGCGACGCGTCTTCGGGGTGGCGTAGCACATCGAGGATCCAGTCGGCGATGCGCTGCATCTCGGCGCCGCGCATCCCCCGGGTGGTGGCAGCGGGGGTTCCCAAGCGGATGCCGGACGGGCGGAGCGGCGGGTTGGGATCGTCGGGAATTATCTGTTTGTTGGTCGTGATCCCTACGCGGTCCAGCGCTTCTTCTGCGCGTTTGCCGTCGAGGCCGAACGACTTGACGGTGTCGATCACCAGCATGTGGTTGTCGGTCCCGCCGGTGATGAGCGCGATCCCGTGATCGAGCAGCCGCCGGGCGAGCACCTGCGCGTTGTCGAGGACACCTTTGGCGTACTCTTTGAATTCGGGCTCCGTCGCCTTTTTCAGCGTGATCGCCGCTGCCCCGACTGCGTTCATGTGAGGCCCGCCTTGCAAGCCCGGAAACACCGAGGCGTCGATCGCTTTTGCATAAGCGCTCTTGCACAAAATGAGCCCCGCGCGAGGCCCGCGCAGGCTCTTGTGCATGGTGGTGGTGACCACGTCGAAACCTGCATCGAGCGGATTAGCCATCACGCCCGCGGCAATCAGCCCGCCTACGTGAGACACGTCGGCCATCGCGACGGCGCCCACCTTGTCGGCAATCGCCTTGAACGACGCATAGTCGTAATCGCGCGGATAGGACGTGTATCCGCAAAGGACCACCTTGGGCTTAGCTTCGACGGCCAACCTTGCCACTTCGTCGAAATCGATAGCGCCCTGCTTATCGGTTTGCGTCTTGTAACGAACGAAATGGAAAATCTTCCCCATGTGCGAAACGGGTGCGCCGTGGGTCAAGTGGCCGCCGTGGCTGAGGTCCATGGCGAGAACGGTGTCGCCCGGCTTGAGGAGGGCGAAATACGCCGCTTGGTTCATCGGCGATCCGGACAAGGGCTGCACGTTCGCATGCTCTGCGCGGAAGAGCTCGCAAGCGCGGCGGACCGCAAGCTTCTCGATGGCGTCGGTGAACGTTTGCCCGCCGTAGTACCTGCGCCCGGGGTAACCCTCGGAGTATTTGTTGGTCAGCACCGAGCCGAGGGCGGAGAGTACCTCCGGATAGGTGTAGTTCTCCGACGGAATGAGCTCAATACCGCTTCGCTGGCGTTCCTCTTCGCCCCGAATGGCGTCGAAAATTTCGGGATCGCTCGTTTTCATTCGTTCGTCGTTCATCGTGACCTCGCTAGGCGCTCGTGGTCGTCAGTGGGATCGGCGCTCGCAAAAGCCGTCATGGATGGGCGACGGTCGTTTCCAAGGCCGGACACGGCCCCGGAAAGTACGCGAACAAGCAGACGCTGAAAAGGTTCGGAAGCATGGGAGAGTGGGCGAGCGCACGCGAGCTTCGGCGCGGACGCCTCGATCACGAGGAAGTCCATTGGCTCTCGAAGCAGGCCAAAAGAACACAGTGCAAGCACCAGAACTTTTCCTGGAGGGCGGAACCCGTGCGCGATCTTCGCGGTTGAAATCGTAAACCCTATGGTATACTAAACCATATGGTTGTAGATCGATCACCCCGGCTGGACCTGGTCTTCCACGCCCTGGCCCACCCCGCCCGCCGCGCGATCATCCGGCAACTCTCCGGCGGGGAGCGCAACCTCAGCGAGCTTGCCTCGCCCCTGAGGATGACTTTCCCCGCCGCCACCAAGCACGTGCGCGTTCTGGAACGGGCCAATCTCGTGCGTCGCCGCGTCGCCGGTCGGCAGCACCTTTGCCGGCTGCGCGCGGCGCCGCTCAGAGACGCGATGCTCTGGACCGAGCAGTTCCGCCGGAACTGGGAGGCTCGCTTCGAAGCACTGGACTCGCTCCTCGAAGAAATGAAGTCCGAAGAGAAATCTCGTTCACGCCGCCACTAAGCGTTTTCACCTGCCGTCACCGGTTGTCAGTCACAAGGACCACGCCATGAATCCCAAAGGCCTGCAAATCTCGACTCCCACCGACTCCACCATCGTCCTTACCCGCACGTTCAACGCCCCGCGTCGGCTCGTGTGGGAGGCCATGTTCACCCCGGACAAGATGCGTCGTTGGATGCTGCCTCCACCGGGATTGACCATGACCCTCTGCGAGGTGGAGGCTCGCGTGGGTGGCGTGCTGAGGTTGGCGTGGAAGAACGAAGAGGCCGATCCCTTCATGACGCTCGAGGGCGTATTCACAGAGGTGATCCCGCACGAGCGGATCGTTCACACCGAAACGATGGCGACGGGATCCGGTCAGACGATCGGCACGCAGGTGGAGACGCACGAGTTTGCGGAGAAGGGCGGCGTCACCACGATGCGCATCACGCAGGCGTATGACTCGAAAGATGCCCGTGACGGCGCGCTCGCTTCGGGCATGGACCAAGGGATGGAAGCCTGTTACAAGCAGCTTGACGAGTTGGTCACTCAGCGAACTAGCCCGTAGTTCCAAGCGCGCGCGTTCGCGCCTAACATGGATGCCGTCAACCGCGTCTTCGCGCTTCCGAGCAACTAAGCTAAATCGGCAGAGGCATTGGTCCACCTCTGCGGCGGCGCATGCTACGGCGCAGTCGGCGGTCCGAACCAGGTGGTGAGGGCGTCACGAAGGCCCTGGTCCGTGCCGTCTCCCACCCACGCGACGTGTCCGTCGGGCCGAATCAACACGGCAGTGGGAGCAGCGACCGCGCCGAGCACCGGCAGCTCCCACACACCAGCGTATCGAGCGTCGATCCGCTTTACCCGATCCGCCCATGGAGCGATGTCGAGGGCGCCGGGCTCACCGAGTTTGAGCAGTGCCGGCCTCGCATCGTGTAACAGGGTGAACACCCGCCGTGGGCCGCTTTCGGTGACCAAGTCGAGATCGGGCATGCGGCGCCCGAGCAGCGGGTGTCCCTCGCCGAGGTCGTAGTGAATGTCGAGCCCCGACATCATCGCGGCGTATCGCTTGCGAGGTTCGTCCATCGTGAGCAGCTCGGACATGTTTTCGTGCAAGGCTTTTGTCCGTTCATCGCCGCGCATGAGCGCCGTTTGCGCCAAGGTGAGCTTGAGCACGCGCGCACCGATCGGGTGCCGCTCGGGCTGGTAGGTATCGAGCAGGTTCTCCGGCGATGTGCCGCTGACCACTTGGGCCAGCTTCCACCCCAAGTTCACGGCGTCCTGGACACCGATGTTGAGTCCTTGTCCGCCGGCCGGGGAATGCACGTGCGCCGCGTCGCCAGCCAAGAGAACACGTCTCTCGCGGTAGGACGCCGCCTGCCGGGCCGCATCGGTGAACCTCGAGAGATACGTGACGTTGTGAACACCGAAGTCGGTTCCGTAGAGGGCGATGAGCGCCTCGCGAAGATCGTCCAGGGTCGGCTCGCCGCCTTGCTTGACGTGCGGCTCGTTCAACAACACCCGCACGCGCTTCCCGTCCTCCAGTTTGGCCAGACCATTGACGCCCCTTTCGTCAGGTCGGATGCCCCATGCCGGCTCTTCGGTCATCTCGGCCTCGGCAATCAAGTAACTGAGGGACGGGTCCCATCCCAGGAAGTCGATACCGGCCTTCTTGCGGATCAGGCTGCGACCGCCGTCGCATCCGACGAGGTACTTCGCTCGCAACGATCGGCCATCGGATAGCTCGACGTCGACGCCGGTGTCGTCCTGCGCAAAGCCCGTCACGTCGAGGCCGCGATAGATCGGTACCTTCAGCTCGGAGACCCAGGCGGCGAGTATGGGCTCGATGTGATTCTGCGTCAGCGCGAGCCCGTAGTTGTGGCGAGTCGGAAAGTCACTGATGTCGAGACGGATCATCGCGAAGCCCGCGACCTGCATGACCTGCCCTTGCGAGAGGAAGCGCTCCGCGATTCCTCGCTGATCGAGCACCTCGATGGTGCGTGAATGCAGACCGCCTGCGCGCGTGCCGGCGAGGACCTGGCTCTCGCGCCGCTCGACAATGGCAACGTCAACCCGCAAAAGCGCCAGCTCGCCCGCCAGCATCAGCCCCGTCGGACCTCCTCCAGCGATCACCACCGCATGCTTTGTCTTTGTCATGGCCGATGACTGTGCGGCATGACCCGGGGCTTGCCGCAAGCCCCCGTGTCTGGCATAAGTTGGAGGTGGAGAGGGATGGGAGTCGCGCTCCTCTGCTCGTTCTGCGCGTGCCCCCCCCCGTCAACAGCGGCGCGCCAAATACGGCGACAATTCGGCGCAGAGCGTTTCTCGTCACGCTGTGACGCGTCGCTCGAACCCCAAGGAAACACCGGTATTGCCCCTCGGGATCTCACGCTACCAGCATCTCCACAAGTCCTCGAAATACGCGTGGTCCAGGAGGTTAACGCATGAGCGTTTATGTGATTGGATTTCAGGACGTCGACAGGACGAAAACCTCGGTCGTTGGAGGTAAAGGCGCGAACTTGGGGGAACTCTCCAAGATCGACGGGATACGCGTACCGGATGGCTTTTGTATTTCCACCGAAGTCTTCCAAAGGATCATCGGGGAAACGTCGTCGCTAGACGGACTGTTCGATCAGCTCGCGCGCCTCAAGGCGGAAGAGCGGAACGAAATCAGCGAGCTCAGCGGCGAGATCCGCAGGGCCATCGAAGGGATCGCCATCCCCGACGACATCCAAAAAGAAATCACCCGCCTTCTCTCCAGGTTCGGGGAGAGCGAGGCCTTCGCAGTACGCTCCAGCGCTACGGCGGAGGATTTGCCGACGGCCTCCTTCGCCGGCCAGCACGATACGTATCTGAACGTCATCGGGAAGCCGGCGATCCTGAAACGCATCAGCCGGTGCTGGGCATCGCTCTTCACCGAGCGGGCCGTGACCTACCGCCATCAAAACGGCTTCGATCACCGTGAAGTCCAGCTGGCCGTGGTCGTTCAGAAGATGATCTTCCCCGAGGTGGCGGGAGTCTTGTTCACTGCCGATCCCGTCACTTCCAACAGGAAGGTGTCGTCCATCGACGCCAGCTTCGGCCTGGGTGAGGCCCTGGTCTCCGGCCTGGTGAATGCCGATACCTACAAAGTGCGTGACGGCAAGGTCATCGACAAGAAGGTTTCCACCAAGAAGCTGGCCATCTACGCCTTGGAAGACGGCGGTACGGAAGAACGGAAGATGGAGCCCGAGCGGCAGAACAGGCAAGCGCTGAACGACGAGCAGATGGTGCGGCTGGAACAGATGGGCCGGAGGATCGAAGCGCATTTCGGCTATCCTCAGGACATCGAATGGGGCTTGGTCGACGATACGTTTTATTTTGTCCAGAGCCGACCCATCACGACCTTGTTCCCCATCCCCGAAGCGACGGATGGAGACAATCACGTTTATCTATCGGTCGGCCATCAGCAAATGATGACCGCTCCGATGAGACCATTGGGATTGTCTCTTCATCAGTTAGTGGCCAGTGGATCGATGTTCAAAGCGGGTGGCAGGTTGTTTGTCGACGTCGCGAGTCGTCTGGCTTCGCCTGCCAGTAGAGAAGCTCTTTTGAACCTCATGGCGGATTCCGATCCGCTCATGAGAGACGCACTTGCGACCGTCATCGAGCGAGGAGATTTCATCCAATCGCTGCCGGACGATCATCCCGGCACAGATACCAAAGTTGCTTCGCCCGCGGGTTTTCGAACCAAAATCGAAAACGACCCCAAAATCCCTGCCGATTTGATCGAGCGCAATCAAGCGTCGATAAGAGGCTTGAAACACGACATCCAATCGAAATCAGGGCCGGCGCTGTTGGATTTCATCCTTGAAGACATCCAACGGCTAAAGAAAGATCTGTTCGATCCGCGAGGCTTCGCCGTGTTCATGGCTGCGATGGACGCCTCATCGTGGATCAATGAAAACATGAAGAACTGGTTGGGTGAAACGAACGCAGCGGACACGCTCTCTCAATCCGTGCCCAACAATGTCACCTCGAAAATGGGTCTGGATCTGTTGGATGTCGCTGACGTGGTCCGTCGCTATCCCGACGTCATTGATTATCTACAGCGTGCGAAAGACGACAATTTTCTGAATGAGATGGCCAAGCTCGATGGTGGACAGGAAACCCGAAACGCCATCTCTGCTTACCTCGACAAATACGGCATGCGATGTGCCGGAGAAATCGACGTCACCAATACGCGGTGGAGCGAAAAACCGGCCACGCTCGTCCCCTTGATTCTGAGCAACATCAGGAATTTCGAGCCTCATGCCAGCCAGCGGAAGTTCGAGCAAGGGCGACAGGAAGCCTCGAAAAAAGAACGAGACTTGTTGGATCGATTGAAACAATTGCCGGACGGCGAAGCAAAAGCCGAAGAAACCAAACGAATGATTAGCCTGGTCCGGAATTTCATCGGTTATCGTGAATACCCGAAGTACGGCCTGGTGAGTCGCTCCTTCGTTTACAAGCAGGCGCTACTGAAAGAAGCCGAACGACTCGTTCGAGCCAACGTCATTCATGAAAAGGAGGACATCTACTACCTCACCTTTCAAGAACTCCACGAAGCCGTGCGCACGTACCAACTGGATTACCCGATCATCCGCAAACGGAAAGACGAGTACAAGTCATACGAGAAACTAACGCCGCCTCGTGTCATCACATCCGACGGTGAAATCCCTGCGGGTGCGTACAAGCGAGAAAATCTCCCCACCGGAGCCATCGTCGGTCTGGCCGTTTCATCCGGCGTCATCGAGGGGCGGGCACGTGTCATCTTGAGCATGGAGGATGCCGCTCTCGAAGCTGGCGACATCTTGGTCACCGCCTTCACCGATCCGAGCTGGACGCCGTTTTTCGTGTCCATCAAGGGCCTGGTGACCGAGGTTGGTGGGCTGATGACCCATGGCGCGGTCATCGCACGTGAATACGGTTTACCGGCAGTCGTCGGCGTGGAGAATGCCACCAAACTGATCAAAGATGGGCAACGGATTCGCGTGCATGGGACCGAAGGATATGTAGAAATCCTGTAATGGGCATGTGCGCAGCCACCGGTTCGCCATGGCCATTCCCACGTAGACGTCGGTGAGACCGGTAAAGCGCGCGGCGGAGGCGCGCGTGCTTGACATATTTAGGATAACGGCTAAATGAAACCCATGACGACGGAAACAACGAACACCTCCAACATCACGCTGTGCCGTTACTGGGTGAAACCCGAGAAAGAGGCCGAGTTTCGCAAGCTGCTCGATCGCCACTGGCCGACCTTCACGAAGCTCGGTCTCGTCGGCGAAAGGCCGCCGCACCTCATTTTCCGAGGTCAGGAAAAGGACGGGCGGATCTTCTATGTCGAGACGTTCGCTTGGAAGGACGCCGACGCCATGCAGCGCGCGCACTCGTTGCCCGAGGTCGCATCCGTTTGGGAGCCGATGGGCAATTGCTGCACGTCCATGGAATTCCCCTTCGTTGAGCAAATCGAAGTCTGATGCGGGCTCTTCCGCGGCGCGCAAGCTCGCGGATCTCGAAGCGGTCTTCACCGCGCTCGCGCACGAGCAACGCCGGCACATCCTCCTGACGCTAAAATTTCGAGGCGGCGAGATGACGGCGGGCGACATCGCGAGGCGCTTTGCGTGCTCTTGGCCGACGACTACGGGTCACCTGCAGATCCTCGAGAAAGCGGCTCTGGTGACCGTTGAAAAACGCGGGCGTGAACGATTCTATCGTCTCGACGCGCCCCGACTTCTCACGGTGACGGGCGACTGGCTGGCCTGGTTCGCAGGCGACCGTGAGGAACGCTGAACAATTCGCCGGAGAAAGTATCCATGCCTCGCACCAAACGGGCCACAGATGCCCTGCTCAAAGAGTTGCGTGACTTCGGCCTCGCCTATCCCGGAGCTCATACGAAGAGCCCTTGGCCAGGGCACCTCGATCTGGCGGTGAAGGAAAAGACGTTTGCGTTTCTGAGCGTCGAGGGTGAGCCCTTCAGTATGTCGTGCAAGTTGCCGCAGTCGAACGCCGCGGCCCTCACGCTGCCGTTTGCGAAGCCGACCGGCTACGGACTCGGGAAGAGCGGCTGGGTCTCGGCGCAGTTCCCCGAGGGGCAGATGCCTCCGAAGGATCTCCTCAAAGCATGGATCGACGAGAGCTACCGTGCGCAAGCCCCGAAGAAACTCGTCGCCAGCCTCGCTGCCTCCACGCGCGTAGACGAGAAGACCCCCAAGAGCCGGCAAAAAAGCTCGAGCTCCTCGACGGCTAGGCGCACGCGCCGAACACGGTGAACGGCGTGATGGGCCGCTTGGCTTGAATCCTTCGATCACTGGTATTCCTGCCACTCGTCATGGCATCGGGTAGTCTACGAGACGTGCGCGCTCACACCCGCATCGTGGGCGCCGAACTCCTGAACACACGCCGGTACGTCTGAGGGCTCGTACCGACCTGCCGCTGGAAACGCTCGCGAAACGTGGCTGTCGATCCAAACCCAACTTCGGTCGAGATGCGCTCAATGGCGAGCGAGGTCGTCTCTAGAAGTTGCTGTGCGCGGTGGACGCGAAGCCGTACGACCCACTGCGCAGGCGTGGTGCCCGTCTGTTCGCGAAAACGGCGGCTCAAGGTGCGGGTGCTCATGGCTGCCCGTCGCGCGATGGCGCGGAGCGACAGCACCTTGCGATGGTTCTCCTCCATCCAGCGTAGAACCTGGTCGAGCGAGCCGCCGTCGCCGTCAGGCGGGGCATGGACAATGAATTGAGACTGGCCGCCGTCGCGTTCGAGCGGCATCACGCTCGTCCGCGCAGCGTCGGCGGCGACGCTCGCGCCGTAGTCGCGACGAATGAGGTGGAGGCAGAGGTCGAGCCCCGCCGCGGCACCGGCGGAGGTCAGAATTTGGCCGTTGTCGACGTACAGCACGTTAGGATCAACGGTGACGGTGGGGTACATTCGCGCGAGATCGCCCGCTGCGCGCCAATGCGTCGTCGCGCGGAGCCCGTCGAGAAGCCCAGCGGCGGCAAGAACGAACGCGCCGCTGCAAATCGATGCGATGCGCGCGCCACGCCTGGCAGCCGAGCGAAGGGCTTTCACGACGTGCGCGGAGATCCGTCGCGTCGGATCGGTCAGCCCCGGAACGATGACGGTCTGCGCGCGCGACACCGAACGGAGCCCCGCACGCGTCCGAATGTCGAACGATCCGGCGTCGACGATCTTCTTCGCTCCGCAGACGATCACCTTGTACGCGACGCGACCGTCCGCGAGCCGCGCCCAGCCGAACACCTCGCACGGCGTCGAGAGATCGAACGAAACGACGCCGTCGAAAGCGAGAACTGCGACGAGATGCATGCCCTCAGTATAGTGCGCCGGCCGGTTGCGAGCCATTGCCACGTTTGGCTCGAATCCGGCGATGATTTGCCTTCGCGCCAGTGGTCTGCTGGCGAAAGGACAAGTACGTTCGACAGGACCATGCACCCCCATCCACCCGATCTCGCCGCCCTCGACATCATCGCGCCTGTGGTCATCGCGGTTGCGTTCGTCTTCCTCGGCTCGTTGCTCAAGGAGCCGACGAGACAGAGATTCATGGCGATCTTCGTCGCCGGCGCCGGCGCCGCGTACTTGAACGGCGGCCTAGGGCACTGGGAGTTTGCGTTCACGGCGATCGCGACGTACGTGGCGTATCGCGGGCTCGCCTCCTACCGCTTCATCGCGCTCGCCTGGGTGCTGCATGTGGCCTGGGACGTCATGCATCACTTCTTCGGCCGTCCAATCGTCTTCTTCGCCGCGACCTCGTCGGCAGGCTGTGCCATCATGGATTCAATCATTGCAGTGTGGTTCTTCTTCGGTGCACCGCGCGTCTACGACTTGCTGCGCCCAGGAGTCGCCGTACCCGAGGGCACCCCGACGAAGTCGTGAGTGTTGTGCTCGACTTCGCGCCACCGACTCGGCGTCACACCTTCCCAACCATGGAAGGCGCGGGTGAACGAGTTCAGCTCTTCGAAGCCCACGAGAAACGCAACCTCACCCGCGTCGAGATCGGTGTTGGCCAAGAGCCGCCGCGACGTGTCGTGGCGCACGTCGTCGAGCAAGCTCTGGTAGGAGGTCCCAAGCTCGCCGAGGCGGCGCTGCAAGGTGCGCGGGCTCAAGCGCACCTCTCTCGCCACCTTCTCGACGCTGGGCCGCTCGCCGCTCATGCTGCGGCTGAGCACGGCGCGCACGTCGTCGGAGATCGAGTGCGACGTCACGGTCTCTTGCAGCGCCGTCTCCATTGCCGGGAGCAGCAGCGCCAACAAATCGGCATTGTGCGTGACGAATGGACGCGCGAGCGCGGCTTCTTCGAACACCAACACGTCGAGCGGCGCGTCGAAGCGAATGGGACATCCGAAGTGCTGCTGGAAGATCCGTTCGTCCCTGCGCCGCCGCGCCAACTCGACGCGCCGTGGCGTCACTGGAGCACCGATGGCGTGATGGGCAATCGCGAGGAGGGACGAGAATGTCACGTCGACCAGCATCATGGGGAGCACTTCATCGACGTGTACCCAGTGAAAGTGGATGCGAGCTTCCTTGCGCGCGACCTCGAGGGTGACTTCCTCGCCGCACACGAGGCGCTTGTAGCGAGCAAACTTCTTGAGCGCATCGCTCAAGTTGGGCGAGTGGACCGCCGCCAGCGAGGCGATGTCGAGCTGATGTGGCAATGCTTCCTTGCCGAGGCGTAGACCGAGATCGCGGCTGCCGCCGACTGCTTCGAGCGCTCGCCAAAATGCGAAGAACTCGGGTACCGTCAACTTCGCCCTGGCGGGCTGAAACCGCGAGCGCGGGATGCACGCATGGCGCAGGAGACGCGCGACATCCACGCCCAACGAGGTGAGGCGATCGAGCACGACGCCAGGCACGGGAACGAGGTCAGTGGACACGACGGGTCTTCTTCGACCTTGAGTATACCTAAGTGATGGCGGAGCGCGTCCCGAGCCCGGTGGGGCTCACGGCTGCTGGCTCGCCAAAAGCTTCGCGACCGGAGTCTCGGCGAAGCTCGGCCGGCCATCGAAGTCGGTAGAGAGGCTGAGCGCCTTCCACTTCGCATCCTCCTGCGCGCGTGCCTTGGCGACGAGGTCCGCGAGGAACACCGCGTCGCTTCCGAGCAGCAGGCGCAATGGTGGACGCTGCTCAGCAGTCAAGGCGAGCAGTACCGCTGCCACCTTGGCAGGGTCACCCTGCACGGCGCCAGGATCGGCACGAAGCAGCGCCGCAAAGGCACCCACCGTCGCTTGATAGTCGGGCTGAATGTCGTCCACGCGCATGGACGATCCTGCCCAGTCAGTGCGCATACCGCCGGGTTCGGCGATAGTGACGTGGATGCCGAGTGGACCGACCTCCTTTGCGAGCGCTTCTGAAAAGCCGCCCACGGCCCATTTGGCCGACTGATACGCCGCGATTCCCTGCGTCGCAGCGCGCCCGCCGATGGAGGAGATCTGAATGATGTGGCCGGCGCGCTGCGCGCGAAGCACGGGCAGCGCAGCGCGTGTGACGTTGACGACACCGAAGAAATTCGTCTCGATTTGCGCACGGAAGTCAGACTCCGCGACATCTTCGATCGAGTTGACGTTGGAGTAACCGGCGTTGTTGACGACGACATCGAGCCGACCGAACGCCGAGCTGGCCACGGCGACCGCCGCGCGCGCGGACGCGGGTTTGGTGACGTCGAGTTCGACGGCGCGGACACGATCTCCGGATTGCTCAACCAACGCTCGGAGGTCCTTGGGGTTGCGAGCGGTGGCCACGAGGCGATGGCCCGCGGCTAGCACCGCCTTGGCGAGTTCAAGACCGAGTCCGCGCGAGCTTCCAGTGATTAACCAAACCTTCGTCATGATGACCTGCTTTCAGGAGCCGCCTGTTCGGCTCTGACCGCAGCATGCGGAGTCGTGGTTCGCGGCGCGAATCGGATCGCGCCAAAAAATCATCCAGATGCGCCAAGGCGGCTACCTCAGAGCCACTCGGATACGACCGCGATACCGAGCCCTGACAGGACGGCCTCGCGGAGCCCTTCGCGGGCGCTCACCTTGCGGCGCCCGCGCATCTTCATCGTGGCCTCGAGAGCGCCCTTACGAAAGAGCCACTCATCGAACGACTTCCCTCGCGCTCGAGGATGACGCATTCGTGAGCGAGGAGGTGCCTCCTGTACCGTGATCGGCTTTCCGACGACGCGCGCCAATGCCGCCGCGACATCCCTAGGAGAGTACTCGCGCGGGCCCGCCAGTTCGATGACCCGCTTGCCGCTACCGCCCTCGGCTAGCAGGCGTGCGGCGGCGGTACCGATGTCCCGTGTCGCGACCAAGGGAATCGCCTTGTCGGCAAGAAGGAACGCGCACTTCGGTAGAGCTGAAGTTCGTGCGCCATCATGTGTCCAATGGATGTGGTACATGCAGCCCATGAACGACGTGCATCTTCGTACGTTCGACCTCAATCTGCTCCTGGCGCTCGACGCGCTGCTGACCGAGCGGAGCGTGACGCGTGCTTCTGCTCGCATCGGCATCACGCAGAGCGCGGCGAGCCACGCGTTGGCACGACTGCGCAAGCTTACCGGGGATGAGTTGCTGGTGCGCGGCCGCGACGGGATGGTGCCGACCGTTCGAGCTGAAGCCATGGGAGCGTCATGGCGCGTCTTGGCCGCGAGGCTCCAGGGGTTGAGCTGCGCGTCGTGGCGCTCAGGGATGAGCCCGGGTCTGACTTGGCATCGGGTAAGCTCGACGTCGTTCTCATGCCGCCGCTCGCGAATGAGGAAGGTCCGAGCATCCGCCGCCGCCAGATTTTGGAAGAGCGCTTCGTCTGTGTTGCGCGGCGCGAGCATCGCGATGCTGTGGCACGAGCGAACGCACAGCGATCCTGCGCGACGCTGGCTGCGCGACGTCATCGTTACCGAGGCGACCAAGCGCTCGCGACGCCGACCAGCGTGCAGGCGCGAGCGCCAAGGCGTCCAGTCCGGGAGCGCCGTCGGCAGACCTACGTGTTGGGCAAGGCCATGACTGGTAGGGTGCAGTCGAGATGAAACCTTCGGCCCGCCGGTCTCGCCCGGAATCGCAAGAGGATACCGAGGCTGAGCCTCAAAGCGTAGCTGTTTCCGTTCTCGCGGCGACGAGGCGAATCCTGGAAATGATCGCCGCCGGCGCGAGCCTGACGGATATCCTCACAAATCTTTGCACCGCCATCGATGAGCAGAACCCCGACATGATGTCGATGGTGATGCGGATGGATCCCGACGGCCAACGACTGTGGCCGGCGGCTGCCCCCCGCGTGCCCGGCGGCTTCGTCAATGCGATCAGCCCGCTGATGATCGGCGAGAACACGAGCTCGTGTGGGACGGCGGCCTTCCGGAAAGAGCGGGTCATCATTTCCGATGTCGTCACCGATCCGCTGCGGTCGGGACTGACGCCGCGCGCAGTTCCGCTCGCACACGGACTTCGAGCCACGTGGTCCCAGCCGCTCCTGTCGAAGGACAATGAAGTCCTCGGCACCTTCGGGCTGTTTCACACTACACCTCGCAGCCCCAGCGCGCGGGAGTTGCGCTTGCTCGAGGACGCGGCACAGCTCGCCGTCATAGTGATCGAGGGGGAGCGGTCACAGGCTATTCTCAAGAATGCGTTTCTCGAAATCAAGGCCTCCGAGCAGGAATTGCGCGGCATCGTCGACGCCATATCCCAGACCATCGTCGTCCTTGGCGCAGACGGGAGAGGCCTGTACGCGAACCGGCCCCTGCTCGACTTCACAGGACTCACCATGGAAGAGCTAATGACCCCGGACTCCCGGGGTAACCCGACCCTGTTCCATCCCGAGGACTGGACCAGGCTTCAAGATGAGCGCAGCCAAGGCCTGTCCCGTGGGATGCCGTTCGAAATCGAGTGGCGCTTACAGCGCAAGGATGGCCAATACCGGTGGTTCCTGGTCCGGTACCATCCCTTGCGCGACGAGCAGGGAGAGATCATCCGCTGGTACGCGAGCGGAACGGACATCGACGATCGCAAGCGGGCCGAGGAAAGGATCGCCAACGAAAACCTTGCGCTGCGGGAAGAGGTCGATCGGACGTCGATGTTCGAGGAGATCATCGGTTCATCCCCGGCCTTGCAGCTCGTCCTGGCGCAAGTGGCGAGGGTGGCCAAGACAGATGCCACGGTGCTCATCCTGGGGGAGACCGGTACCGGCAAGGAGCTGGTCGCACGCGCCATCCATCGGCGATCCAGCCGCTCGGCGCGGGCGTTTATCCGGGTGAACTGCGCGGCCATTCCACCGTCGCTCATTGCCTCCGAGCTGTTCGGGCACGAAAAGGGTGCATTCACCGGCGCCTTGCAGCGGCGGCTTGGGCGGTTCGAAGCCGCCGATGGCGGCACCATCCTCCTGGATGAGGTTGGCGAGGTTCCCCCAGAGACGCAAATCGCGCTCTTGCGTGTGCTTCAAGAACGGGAGATCGAACGGCTGGGTAGCAGTCATCCCATTGCGGTGAATGTGCGCGTGCTCGCTTCCACGAACCGGGATCTGCAAGCCGCCGTAGAGAGCGGGGCCTTTCGTCAGGATCTCTATTACCGCCTGAATGTCCTTCCCATTCGGATCCCGCCGCTACGCGAGCGCGTGGATGATATTCCCGTCCTGGTCGAGTATCTGGTCGAGCGGTACGCCAGGAGCGCCGGCAAGAGCATCCGCCACATCAAAAAACATACGCTCGAGCTGCTTCAAGCCTATGAGTGGCCCGGGAACGTGCGGGAATTGCAGAACGTGATCGAGCGCGCCGTGGTGTTATGCGACGGTGAGACGTTCGTCATCGATGCGTCGTGGCTGAAGGCCTCCCCGCCTCAATCGCCCAAGCGGACGGTGCGCCAAGTAACTACGCTCGCCCAAGGCGAGAAGGCCTTGATCGAAGCCGCGCTTGCCGAGACCCTCGGGCGGGTCTCCGGCCCAAGAGGAGCGGCGGCCAAGCTCGACATCCCGCGCCAGACCCTCGAGTCGAAAATCAAAGCCCTCAACATCGACACGCTCTCCTTTCGCGGACGCTGACCAGCCGGCAATTGCCGAGCGGCCGGCGTCACCTCTGAATCCAACGCCACAATGAAGGCAGTTGGCCGCGCATAGCACTTGCTTCTCCGGCGTGCGCAGGGCCGTACCTGGACCGGAGCCAATGACTCTCCGCATCGAAAGGGCTTTCTCTCAGGGTCGCGCGGTCATTCGGCTGATCGGTCGGGTTGAATCGGATTGCCTAGCGGAGGTTGCGGCCCAGCTCGAAGGCACGGAGCCACATCTTGGTCTGGACCTCAATGAGGTGACGCTGGTGGACCTCGAGGCGGTGCAGTTCTTCAGCATCTGCGAACAGCGCGGGATCGAGTTACTGAACTGCGCGCCGTACATCAGGCACTGGATGGCATGTGAACGACCCGGTCACGAGCAAGACGAATGAGAGGCACATACACCGGGCGAAGACCAGCCCTCAACATCGACACGCACTCCTTTCGCGGACGCTGACCAGCCGGCAATTGCCGAGGGGTCGGCATCCTATCTGAATCCAACTCCCGCAATTGAACGCGGTTAGCCGCGGCATGCCACTTGCTGTTGTCGTCGCCGGCAGCGCGGCGCTGCACGTGATCGTGCACTGCACCTGACAACTGAAGCCCGTCTTGTCGTCGAACGAAGGAGGATTTGATCATGCCCGAGAAAAACAGGTCAAGCGGAGTCTGGGACTCAAAGGAATGCGCACTAGTGTTGATCGATTATCAACCCGGGGTGATGAGCTACATCCGGTCGAGCGATCCCAAAGCCGTCGAGCTCAACGCTCGCTTTCTCACAAGGGCGGCGCTGGCCTTCGATATCCCCATCGTCCTCAGCACGGTCGGTGTCCGGCAGGGGGCCAACCAACCGACGATTGCATCGCTTCGGAGCGAAATCCCCAACCTCCCGGAAATCGACCGGTCCTCTATGGACTCGTGGGGAGACCGAGGTTTCGTCGAGGCGGTCGAGAAGACCGGCCGCAAGAGGTTGGTCATGGCAGGAGTTTTGACGGAAGTGTGCCTGGCCTATCCCACTGTAGCCGCGCTCAAGGCCGGCTACGAGGTCAGTATTGTCACCGACGCCAGCGGCGGTTCAACGAGGGAAACGCACGACATCGCTGTCTTGCGGATGATCCAGGCAGGCGCCGTTCCAAACACAACGATCGCAATGTTCACTGAATGGTTCCGCGATTGGGCTGGGCCGCTTGCTCCGGCCGCTCGCGAGCTTCTTGTACCGTTCCTGAAGGAGACTGCGATCCAGGCAGACATCTATCCTCGCACCGAGATCGCCAAAGCGGCTGAGGCCCGCGAGGCTGAAGCCCGCGCAGCCGTGCAGACGTATGCGGGCGCCGCGCGTTGACAACGAGCAAGGCCGACGCGACTCCAATCGCGTTGGCCTTGCCTGACACGAACAGGTACACCAGGTAGTCAGCTCGCTCCGCGTGGGTAAGGTCCCGCGGAGGCTGGCACCGGACTTGCCGGAAGCGGTCACCAGGAAGCTGCCACGCTACCCCCATCGCTCCCCGCGATTCGCGTTGGGCGTCTCGCAGTCGACAAAAGAGCCTACGCGCGCCCTTGGGCTCGCGCTGCTCCAGTGCCACTTGCCGCGCCTCGTCCGACCCTGCCTCTCCTGATGAAGTCGACCAGCGCCTTCAGCTTGGGCGCGATGTTCACTCGGCTCGGATAGTAGAGGAAGTAGCCGGGGATCTCCGGGCAGTACTTGTCGAGCACGCGCACCAGCCGTTTTTCGGCCACGTGGTGTCGCACCATGCTCTCGAACACGTACGCCAGCCCGAGCCCGTCGAGGGCCGCGTCGACGAGCAGAGCGCCGTCGCTCGTCA
>Ga0193706_1000082_pt1 | contig 70898 bp, 63 predicted proteins | sample U3c1metaG_FD_160130 | JGI IMG/M metagenome (GOLD analysis project Ga0193706, IMG submission 160130) | Soil microbial communities from a riparian zone of the East river system, Colorado, United States - U3c1 | ecosystem: Environmental > Terrestrial > Soil > Riparian zone | place: USA: East River...
ACAGATTGCATTTCGCGCGCTTCGCGCACATTCCCGGGGAGGGGTATCGGCATCCCTCCCGCAAGCGCCCCGCCCGGCCCCGCGATGAGCGAATGCTCCCGCCGGGACACCTCCAATTCCAGCGTGGTCTTTTGGTCGCAGCTGGCAGCTCGCTCCGTGGGGGGAGCCGGTCGCCGCTCTGGCGAATGTGGCCGCAGGCCGCGATATGCAATCTGTCTACGCGCGACCTCCAGGTCGCGCTCCAACATCCGGAGCGACGCCCCCGTAGGGGGCGGAGCGACAAATTCGCCAGAGCGGCGACCGGCTCCCTTACGCAGCCGAAGAGTCAGCCCACGCCCCGTAGAGCCGTGAGTACACCCCGCCCGCGGCGATCAGTTCCTCGTGCGTCCCCTGCTCGGCGATCTTGCCCCCTTCGAGCACGACGATCTTGCCGGCGCGGCGGATCGTCGAGAGGCGGTGGGCGATGACGATGGCGGTGCGGCCCTGGAGGAGGCGCTCCAGGCCTTTCTCGATCGTTTTCTCGGTCCGCACGTCGACGTTGGAGGTGGCCTCGTCGAGGATCAGGATGCGGGGCTCGGCGAGCAGGGCGCGGGCGAAGGCGACGAGCTGGCGCTGGCCGGCGGAGAGCTGGACGCCGCGCTCGCCCACCTCGGTCTCGATCCCGTCCGGCAGGGCGGCGACGAACTCGGTTGCGCCGACCGTAGCGACGGCTGCTTCGATCTCCTCCAGGCTCGCCTCCGGCCGCCCGAAGGCGACGTTCTCGCGGATGCTGCCGGAGAAGAGGAAGCCCTCCTGGGGGACGATCCCGAGCTGGCGGCGCAGCGCCCGCTGCTGGACGCCGCGCAGGTCGTGGCCATCGACCAGCACCCGGCCCTTCTGGGGGTCGTAGAAGCGCGCGACCAGCTTGGCGAAGGTCGACTTGCCGGCACCGGTCGCACCGACCAGGGCCAGGGTCTGACCGGGCGGGACGTGGAGGTCGACGCCCTCCATCGCCCAGGAGCCATCCGCCGGCTCCTCGTCATCGCTGTAGGAGAACCAGACTCCCTCCATCTCGATCTCGCCGCGCAGCGTCCCCGGGTCGATTGCGTCCGGCGCATCGACCATGTCCGGCTTGGTGTCGAGCAGGTCGAAGATCTTGTCCAGCGCGGCCATGCCCTGCTGGTAGGTCGTGTAGAGCTGGGAGAGCTGCTGGATCGGTTCGAAGAAGGTGGTCAGGTAGCCGACGAAGGCGACGATGACGCCGATCTTGATCGCCCCGTCGATCGCCTGGGAACCCCCGTAGACGAGGATCACCGCGGTCGCCAGCGCCGCCAGCAGTTCGACCGCGGGAAAGTAGGAGGCGTTGAGGTAGACCGTCTTCATGTTGATCGCGCGGTTCTGCTCGTTGAGGTCGGTCATCACCTCGACGTGGTGCGGCTCCTGGCCGAAGCTGCGCACCACCCGCATCCCGCTCAGCGTCTCCTGCAGGTAGCCGGTGATCGCCGCGATCCGCTCCCTGGTCATCCGGTAGGTGCCCTGGGAGACGATCCGGAAGACGACGCTGGCGATCAGCAGCAGCGGGAAGGTGAGGAAGGTGACCAGGGCCAGCTGCACATCCAGGACCAGCATGATCACGACCACGCCGAGCAGGGTCAGGGTGCTGGAGAACATCGTCACGACGCCGTCGGTGACGAGCTGGTTGAGCGCCTCGATGTCGTTGGTCATCCGCGAGATCAAGACGCCCGGGCTGCGCCGGGTGAAGAAGCCGATGGACATCGACTGCAGGTGGGCGAAGACCCGCTGGCGCAGGTTCTGCAGGACCCGGGTGCCAACCCAGCCGACCATGTAGGTCTGCAGGTAGGTGGCCAGCGCGTAGACGATCGCGACGGCGACGAAGGCGACGACGATCAGATCGAGGGCGGCGACGTCGCCGGTCTGGATGCCGGCGTCGATCGCCTGCCCGGCCAGGTAGGGCGGCGCCAGCCCGGCGGCCGTCGCCGCCAGCAGCCCGACGAACATCAGCGCCACCCGGCCACGGTAGGGCCGCAGCTGCCCGACCAGCCAGCGCACCTTGCGGCCGCGCTGGTCCTCGCCGCGGATCAGCCGCCAGACGGCGGCGAAGAGCAGGAAGACGTTACGCAGCCGGTTGCCGCTGGGCTCAGGGTTCTGGCCGCTCACAGCCGCGCCATCTCCTCGCGCTGCTCGAGGTCGCGCTGCAGGAAGACCGAGTCGGCGAGGCCGTGCTCAGCGATCTCGCGGTAGAAGCCGCAGCCCTGCATCAGCTCCTCGTGGGTGCCGTGGTCGACGATCGTGCCGCCGTCGATGACGACGATCTCGTCGGCCAACGAGACCGTCGAGAGGCGGTGGGCGATGATGAAGGTGGTGCGGCCGGCCATCGCCTCCTGCAGACCGGATTTGATCGCCGCCTCGGTGGTCGCGTCGACCGAGGAGGTGGCGTCGTCGAGGATCAGGATCCGCGGGTCGGCCAGCAGCGCCCGGGCGATCGCGACCCGCTGGCGCTGGCCGCCGGAGAGGGTGAGGCCGCGCTCGCCGACCCTGGTCTCGTATCCGTCGGGCAGTTCCTGGATGAAGCCGTCGGCCTGGGCGCGTCGCGCCGCCGCTTCGATCTCCTCGATGGTCGCCTCCGGGCTGGCGTAGGCGATGTTCTCGGCAACGCTGGCGGTGAAGAGGAAGCTGTCGTCGGCGACGAAGGCGATCTCCGAGCGCAGCGAGGCGACCTCGACCTCGCGCACGTCGACGCCGTCGACGAGGACGGCGCCGGAGCTGGGGTCATAGAGGCGGGCGATCAGCGCCACCAGGCTGGTCTTGCCGGCGCCGGAAGGACCGACCAGCGCCACCGTCTGCCCGGCCTCGACGCTCAGGTCGACCCCCTCCAGCGCCGCGGCCGACATCTGCCCCACCGGGGTCTGGTCAGAGTCGGGAGCGCCGGCCTCGCTGGGTCCATCGCCGCCGTAGTTGAGGGTGACCCCACGCAGCTCGACCCTGCCGCCGCCGGCGGGCAGCGGCGGCGCCTCGGGCGGGCTCTCGATGCGTGGCTCGCGGTCGAGGATTTCGAAGAGGCGGTTGCCCGAGGCGATCGCCCGCTGCGCCATCCCCATCGCCACGCCGAGCATCCGCAGCGGCCCGGCCAGCATCACCAGGTAGGTGTAGAAGGCGGTGAAGTCGCCGAGGCTGAGGTTGCCGGCGATCACCTCGCGGCCGCCGATCAGCAGCACCAGGGCGATGCCGATCTGCGGCAGCAGGCCGATCAGCGGCGAGAAGAACGCCTGCAGGCGGGTCGAGTAGATGCTCTGGTCGAAGACGCGGGAGACGGCGCGGTTGAAGCGCTGCAGCTGGTATTCCTCGCGGGCGAAGGCCTTGACGATGCGGATCCCGGAGACGTTCTCCTCGGCCTCCGCGGTCAGCTCGGCGATTCGCTGCTGGACCTCCTGCTGGGCGGGGCGGGAGACGCGGTTGTAGCGCGAGGCGGTGTAGACGATGAACGGCGCCGGCGCCAGGGCGATCAGCGCCAGCCAGGGACTGATGACGAACATCACGGCGCCGGCGAGGACGATCGTCAGCAGGTTCTGGGTGATGAAGATCAGCCCGTAGCCGAGGAAGAAGCGGATCGCTCCCAGGTCGACCGTCGCCCGCGACATCAGCTGGCCGGTCTGCTGCCCGTCGAAGAAGCCCAGCTCCAGCCGTTGCAGGTGGGCGTAGAACAGCTGCCGCAGGTCGAATTCCACCGCCAGCGAGACCTTGCCGGCGACCAGGCGGCGGACCACGGTCAGCCCCAGGCGCAGGATCGCGGCGCCGAGGATCGCCAGCGCCAGCGGCAGCAGGTCGGGCTTGTCGCCGCTCTCGATCGCGTTGACGGCGCGGCCGATCAGCCAAGGGATCAGGACCGTCATCCCCATCGCCGCCCAGGCGAACACCAGCGAGCCCCACAGTTGGGGGCGGTAGGGACGCAAAAAACCCATCAAGCGGCGGTACGTGTGCATTCCCACCCACTATACAAAGTGAAGTATTGGACTGAGCGGTGTTGGCCGCGCTGCCGGCCGGCGGCTCGAGTGGGCTAGCCGCTGAGCCTGGCGGCGGCCTTGGCGCTGGGCACTTTCCCGTTCGCGCATGGTTTCGGGCCGTGGCCGGGGCGGGGGAGGATCTGGAAGTTGGTGACGGCATGGGAGCTGCCGGGCGTCGTCGCCCCGTTGTTCTGGGCCAGATTGAGGATCAACCGATAGAAGCCGGGCGGCAGCCCGTGGTAGAAGATCTCCGGCCGCGTCCCGGGCGAGTAGCTGCCGGCGCTGCCGATCCGCTCGGCGAGGACGCCGTTGGGTCCCGAGTAGCGCGGGTAGTCGAAGGAGGCGCCGACGAGGCGGCCGTTGCCGATCGGACTGTTGATCGCGTGCAGCAATTTGATCGGCTCGACGCAGTCGGGGACGCGGTTGAGCCGGAAGCGGATGTGACCCTCGCCGAGCTGCGGGTCGCGGCCGAACCGGCCCGGCGCGAGGTGGAAGTTATGGACGAGCGCCTTGACGACGACGGCGTGGCTGGTTTGACGAGCGCCGTTGCGCGGCGAGACGATGTCTACGCTGGGCTGCCCCGGCACCGCTTCCGCGCCGGCCTCGGCGGGTTTGGAGTCGGAGCCACCCCCAAAGAGCAGGGCCAGCGCCAGGACGACTACGGTCGCCGCCAGCGCTGCCAAGGTTGCACTCTTTCTACGCATCGGAGCGGGAACATTACGCGCAACTTCCAGAACCAGATTCGACGCAGCGCCGCCGCCATCCTCGCGGCGGCGCTCGGGCTTGCCTGCGCGGCACCCGCTGCCCCGGCGGCTGACCTCGCCGGCCACGTCAACCTCTTCGCCGGCACCCGTCCCGGGCCCGGCACCTTCGGCGGTGGCCACAACTTCCCGGGCGCCTCGCTGCCCTTCGGGATGGTCCAGCTGGGCCCCGACACGACTCCCTCGGCGCCGCACTCGGGTGGCTACGACCACCGCGACAACCACATCTCCGGCTTCAGCCTCACCCACCTCAGTGGTGCCGGCTGCGCCCTCTACGGCGACTTCCCCCTGCTGCCGACGACCGAGCCGATCGATTCCTCGCCGGCGGCGGCCGGCGGCGGGCTCGACGGCAGGTTCCAACCGGGTTTCTCGCACGGCGAGGAGGCCGGGTGGCCGGGCTTCTATGAGGTCCGGCTCAATCCCGTCGGCGGCGAAGACATCGACGTCGACCTGACGGCGACGACGCGGACCGGCATCGTCCGCTTCGAATTCCCCGCCAACCCGCACGCCAGCGTCCTCATCAACGCCGGCGGCAGCGCCCAGGCCGACGACTTCGCCGCGGTCGGAGTCGATCCCGGCCATCGCGAAATCTCCGGCACCGCCTCCAGCGGCCTCTTCTGCGGTCAGCGCCCGCGCTACCGGGTCTACTTCGCGGCCGTCTTCGATCGCCGTTTCGACGCCTACGGGACCTGGAAGGACGGCTCGCTCGAGCAGGGCGGGCAGGCGGCGGAAGACACTCAGGGCCCCGCGGCCAACCCGCGCACCACCGCCCAGGCCGGCGCCTACGCCAGTTTCGACACCCGCCAGAACCGCACCGTCACCGCGCGGGTCGGGATCTCCTTCGTCAGCGTCGAAGGCGCCCGCGCCAACCTCGCCGCCGAAAGCACCGGCAAGGGCTTCGGCGCGATCGGCCGCAGTGCCCGCGGGCGCTGGAACCAGGCGTTGGGACGCGTCCGCGTCAGCGGTGGCCCCAAACCGCTGCTCGACACCTTCTACACGGCGCTCTACCACGCCTTCCTCGCCCCGCGGACCTTCAACGACGTCGGCGGCGCCTATCCCGGCATGGACGGGCAGGTCCACCAGGCTCGCGGTCGCACCCAGTACGCCGACTTCTCCGGCTGGGACACCTACCGCACCCAGGTGCAACTGCTCTCACTGCTGGAGCCGCGGCGGGCCAGCGAGATGATGCGCTCGCTGCTGGCCGACGCCGAGCAGAGCGGCTGCCTGCCGCGCTGGCCCTACGCCAACGGTCAGAGCATGACCATGGTCGGCGACTCCGCCGACCCGATCCTCGCCTCGGCGGCGTCTTTCGGCGCCGGCGCCTTTGACCGGCAGGCGGCCCTGGAAGCGATGCTCAAGGGGGCGAGCGAACCCTGCCGCAGCGCCAACGGCGAATACCTGCAGCGTCAGGGGCTGAGCGACTACCTGACCCATGGCTTCATCCCCTTCGACCTCGACACCAACACCCGCAACGCCAACTCGATCTACGGCGATCCCGACGCGGTCTGGGGCTCGGCCGCCACGACCCTCGAGTACGCCATCGACGATTTCGCGATCGCCCAGTTCGCCGCTCGCTCGCTGGGCGACCGCGCCACCTACGGCGCCTTCATGCGCCGCTCGGCCAACTGGCGCCGCCTCTTCAACCCGGCCAGCGGCATGGTCGAGCCGCGCTTCGCCGACGGCCGCTTCCCGACCCCGTACGACAACCTCGGCGGCGGTGGCTTCGTCGAGGGCAACTCCGCCCAGTACACCTGGATGGTTCCGCAGGACCCGGCCGGCCTTGTCCAGCGGATGGGAGGGCCGGCCAGGGCGGCGGCACGGCTCGACGGCTTCCTGCGCGAGCTCAACGGCGGGCCGGGGGGGACCCACACCGATCACGCCCTGCTCGGCAACGAGCCGACCCTGCAGACGCCTTGGCTCTATGACTGGATGCGGCGGCCCTACCGGACCCAGGCCGCGGTCCGCCGCGCCCTGCTCGGCCTCTACGACACCGCGCCGGACGGCTACCCCGGCAACGACGACCTCGGCACGCTCTCGGCCTGGTACGTCTTCGGCGCCCTCGGCCTCTACCCGGAGGTGCCGGGAGTCGGGGTGCTGGCGATCGGCAGTCCGCTCTTCGAACGGGCGGAAATCCGCCTGCCGCGGCGCCGGCGGGCGCTGATCCTCGCCGGCGCCCGCGAAGTGACGATGGCCGGCGCCGGCAAGCGGCGCCATCGAGAGGTGCGCGCGCTCAGCCCGGCGGCGGCCCCGTATATCCAGTCCCTTCGCCTCAACGGCCACGCTTACGCCAAACCCTGGACCACCTACTGCGCCCTCGCCCGCGGCGCCACTCTCTCCTACCGGCTTGGACGCCAGCCCAACCGCGGATGGGGTGATTCGGCCGCGGCGATGCCCCCGTCGTTCGGTCCCCAGCGGCCGATGCCGAGGAGCGCATGCGCTCCCTGACCGCCGACCAATCCGAGGCGCGGTCGCCCTCGCAACCGCTATCCGCTGGAAATGACGACAGCGGTCGGCGGGCGGCGGTGCTCTGGGGCCTCGTCGGCCTGACCGCCCTCGGCGTCGCCGTGCGCTTCGCCAGCCTCGGCCTGCAGAGCTACCACCACGACGAGGTGATCACGGCCCTGCGGGTGCTCCCCGGCAACTTCGACGACATGCTGCACTCGGTCAAGGTCAGCGAGTCCAACCCGCCCCTCTACTACGTCCTCGCCTGGGGCTGGTCGAAGGCCTTCGGGACCGGCGAGGTCGGACTGCGCTCGCTTTCGGCCCTGTTCGGGGCGGCCACGGTGCCGATCGGCTATCTGGTCGGTCGTCAACTGGCCAGCCGCCGCGCCGGGCTCGTCCTGGCGGCGCTGATCGCCGTCAACCCGATGCTGATCTGGTACTCGCAGGAGGCGCGCTCCTATGCGCTGCTGGTCTTCTTCGGCGCGCTCTCGATCTACTTCTTCGCGCGGGCCTTGGACACGGCCCGGGGGCGTGACCTGGCGCTCTGGGCGCTGGCTTCGGCACTGGCGCTCTGCAGTCACTACTTCGCCGTCTTCCCGGTCGCGATCGAGGCGCTCTGGCTGCTCGTCGCGTTGCGGGCGCGCTGGCGAGTCGTCCTGCCGGCGCTCGCCGGCGTCGCCGCGACCGGACTGGCGCTGCTGCCGCTGGCGAACTCCCAGACCAACCCGACCCACATCGGCTGGATCGAAAACAGCCCGCTTCTGGAACGACTCTGGGAGACCGCGGTCAGCTTCCTGGTCGGCGAAACCGGCCACGTGATCGCCGAGGCGCCGCGGGAGCGTTACGCGCTGGTCCCGATCATCCTGATCGGCCTCGCCCTGGCCCTGGTCGCCCTGCGGGGCGAGCGCCGGGAGCGCCGCGGCGCCGCTCTGGGCTCGGCGCTCGGGCTCGGCGTGGTCGCCCTGACGGCTGTTGCCGCGCTGGGCGGCAAGGACTACGTGGTCGAGCGCAACCTGCTGCCGGCCCTGGTCCCGCTGCTGGCGGTCGTCGCGATCGGCTTCGCCGCGGCCGGCGCCCGCCGGGTCGGCCTGCTGCTCGCGGTCGCCCTCTGCGCCTACTGGCTCGCCTTCGACGTCCACGTCACCCAGACGCCGAACCTGCAGCGGCCCAATTTCCGCACCGTTACCGATGCGCTCGGCCCCCCGCGTGACGATCGCCGCGCGATCGTCACCTGGAAGCTGGCCGCCGACCCGGTTCGCTTCTACCTGCAGGACAAGGCGGTGCGGATGTACGGTGGAGAGGAACGGATTAGCGAAATCGCCGTGTTACGCAAGCCACTGGCAACCGGCCTGCCGGTTAACCTGCCGCCCTCGTTCCATCAGGTAGGGCGAGTCCGAGCCGACCGGCTCACCCTCATCACCTACGCCTCCAAGCATCCCGTGAAGATCTGGTTCCACACCCTGCGCGACCTGCCGACCGGTTTCGGCGACGACGCCGTGCTGATCGACGGGCCGCGGTCGAAGCCGCCGGCACAGCCCGCGAAGCCGCGGCATGGGGCGAAGCCATGAACGACGCCTCCTCGTTCACCGACAGGCTCGGAGCCGCGGCGCGGCGTCCGGCGAGCTGGTGGCAGCTGCTCAAGTTCGGGATCGTCGGCGGCTCTGGATATCTGATCAACCTGGCCATCTTCGCGGTTCTGGCCGGCAGCCTCGACGTGCACCACACGATCGCCGCGATCGGCGCCTTTTGCGTCGCCGTGACCAGCAACTTCCTCTGGAATCGTTACTGGACCTTTGGCCCCGGCGACGGCCCGGCCGGCTTCCAGGCCGCCCGCTTCTTTGCCGTCAGCCTTGCCTCCCTCGGCCTCAACCTGGTCGTTCTGGAGGCGCTGGTGGCGGGTGGCACCGTCGGCGAGCTGACCGCGCAGGCGATCGCCGTTGCGGTCGCGATGCCGTTCAACTTCCTCGGCAACAAGCTCTGGACGTTCGCTTAATACAAGGAGGCAGTAAGTGCAGGGAAGTGAAAGCAGGCAGCCGTGGCTGCCGATCGGTATCGCCATCGTCGCTCTGGCGCTGGGAGGGCTGGCACTGATCCTCGCGATGAACGCCAAGAGCGCCAGCAATGACGCCGCCAGTAAGTCCGAACTGAACGCGGTGTCGAGCGAGCTCTCCAACCTCGTCGACAAGCTGGGGATCGCCGAGGCGAGCCTGACCGGGCAGCAGTCGCAACTGCAGGGTCGCGCCAACCGCGCCGTCAAGCAGTCCCGCAACGCGGTGATCAACCTCTCCAACCGCCTCGACCGGCTCGAGCGCCAGACCGCGACACTGAACATCACCGCCAAGCAGACCGCGGGGCTGACCAGGGAAGTCGGCGCACTGCAGAGTCAGGTGAAGACGGTCGACGGTCAGATCACCACCCTGAACCAACGGGTCACCAAGCTCAGCCGGCGCGTCAACGGGGCCGGTGCCAAGGCGAGTGGGGGGCAGTCGGCTCCCTAGGCGATTGCTCTAGGGACGGGTTGCCGAGGAGGGTCGGGTGCCCCTCCCGCGGAGACCGTCGCGCAGCTGGATCGAGCCCTGGGGGTTCAGGCGCGGTTCCTTGAGCCTCCGCGGGAGGGGCACCCGACCCTCCAGGTGAAGCCGACTCCCAGGGGTGGAGGGGGCGAGGGTCCGTTTGCTCGTGAGAGGTTCCGGTTCACGAAAGCTCTTGCATCTGACCCAAGCTCCAGCCATGACTGAAGGATTGTGGGGGTCCCAGGCCCCACAATCCTTCAGACGTTCGCTCGCCGAGTCACGGAAGCAGTCCCACCCACGGAAGCTGCCAACCCTGGGAGCAAGAGAGGGGTTCCGTTGGGTGGGGGCGGGGGTCTCGCGCGCGCGGCGTCCTGATTTTCGCCCCTTCCGGTCGGCGAGGGATGCGTGGCTCGCGGCGAAAATCCCAGCAAGCGCGAGAGACCCCCGACCCCACCACGCCAGCCCCCTCCGCCGTGAGCCCCCTTGTCAGCTCAGTCCACCACGCTCAGCTCGCGCCGCCCCAGCAGCTCCATCAGCTCGGGGAGCCGGTCGCGCAGCTGCGCCGCGGGGGTGGACGCCAATGTGGCCCGGGAAAAATGGATCGCCGCGCCGACTCGCAGCGCCGCCTGGGTGGGCTCTCCGCCGAGGCGTTCCTCCAGCTGCTTCAGTGTCTTCCAGTCTGCCTGCAATCGCCAAAGCGCTATCCGGGCGCCCTCCGGATTCAGTTCCGCCATCGCGATGGCGGCTTCGATCCCGGCCTGCACCGGTTCGCTCGCGCGGTCGGCTGCCTCAAACGCCTCGGCGACCGCATCTGGGTAACAGGGATCGGAAACGATCAGCAGAGTCCCCCTACTCTCTTCCACGTTGGGACCTCCTCGTAGGTCTGGCCGGCCCCCCGGGTGTACCAGCACCGCTGGGGCCGTTTCCTGCATGACCCGGTGAGCGCATGGTCGGTTTCAGATTGCGAGCGCCGAGCTGACCCTGGCTGACCCGGTGCGTCCGGATCCTGGCCAAGGCACCGCTAAGTTAGCCTTGAGCGCGAGATGAGCAAACAAAAGCCCAGCTATGACGCGGAGCGGATCGAGGCTGCCAGGCAGGCCGTCTGGGAGCAGCGTGGCGACTTCGAGGCACCCCGACCGGCCGCGGGCCAGGCCCGCGCCTACGTCAAGCCCTCGAGCCCGTTCACCTCGGGCAACCTGCACATGGGCCACGTCCGCGATTACTCGATCGGCGACGCCTACGCGCGCTTCCGCCGCGCCCGCGGCGACGCCGTCCTGCTCGGCTTCGGCTTCGACGCCTTCGGCCTGCCCGCCGAGCTGGCGGCGATCGAGCGCCAGGAGCCGCCGGCGGATTGGGTCGCCCAGTGCGGCGAGCGCATGCTCGGCCAGATGAAACGGCTCGGCTTCTCTTTCGACTACGACCGCGTCTTCTACAGCTCCGACGAGAGCCAGTACCGCTGGTCGCAGTGGCTGTTCCTGACCCTGCTCGAGGCCGGTCTCATCTATCGCGAGGACGCCACCGTCGACTGGTGCGACACCTGTCAGACGACGCTGGCCTCGATCCAGGTCGAGGACGGGCGCTGCTGGCGCTGCCACAACGAGGTCCGCCTGATCCGCCGCCCGACCTGGTTTCTGCGGATCACCCCCTATCTCGAGGAGAACGACAGCAGCACCGAGAAGCTGGAGAACTGGGATGACCTGGCGCTCTCCACCCAGCGCTACATCCTCGGCCGCAGCGACGGGGTCGAGCTGGACCTCGAGGGCGACGGCGGTCCCCTCACCGTCTTCAGTCCCCATCGCGGCGCGATCGGCCTGGCCAGTTTCGTGCTGCTCTCGCCGCGTCATCCCGAGGTCGATGCCTGGGTCACCGACCCGGGCGTGCGGGACGAGCTCGACCAGATGCGCTCGGGCGGCTGGGATCGCAGCGCCCGCGACGCCCGCTCCGTGCCGGTCTTCGACACCGGTACCGCGGTGGTGGGGCCGGGCGGGGACGAGCTGCCGGTCTTGGTGTCACCGCTGGTCGACGCTCGCTTCGGCCCAACCGCGGCGCTCGGCATCCCCGCGATCGACGATGCCGACCGGGATATCGCAGCGCGAATCGGGCGCATCCCCGCTCCCGTGGAGTCAGACGAGGACGGGGGAGGGGCGGGCGACGGCGCGGCCGGCCCCGCGATGGCTGCCCCGGTCGCGGGCGCCCGCGAGGCCAAGCGCTATCGCGCCAACGACTTCTCGATCTCCCGCCAGCGCTCCTGGGGCACCCCGATCCCGGTCGTCCACTGTGAGCAGTGCGGCCCGGTCCCGGTGCCCAAGGCGGAGCTGCCGGTGGTGCTGCCGCGCGACATCAAACCGACCGGGGAGGGCAACCCGCTGGCCGAGCGGCCCGACTTCGTCGACGTCGCCTGCCCCGGTTGCGGCGCGCCCGCCAAGCGGGAGACCGACACCCTCGATTGCCATTTCGACGCGCTCTGGCTCTGGGTCCCGGCCGCGGTCCCGCCCGAGGACCGCGGGGAGCTGATGTTCGAGCACCCGGACCTGAAGGAGTGGCTGCCCGCCGAGCGCCTCGTCGCCGGCGGCGACAGCGGTGGCTTCGTCTTCGACCAGCGCATCGTCACCAAGGCGCTGCGCGACATCGGCCCCTTCTCCTTCCTCGCCGACGGCGAGCCCTTCGCCGGCTGCCTCTTCCACGAGATGGTGATCGCCGACGGCCGCAAGATGAGCAAGCACCTCGGCAACGTCGTCAACCCGGACGAGCTGGTCGAGCGCTACGGCGCCGATACGGTGCGCCTCGCGGTCCTCTACGCGGCGGGGCCGGCGAAGACGCTCAACTGGAGCGACGGGGCGTTGCGTTTCGCCAACCGCTTCCTGCGCAACCTCTGGACCTACTCGCAGGACCGTTTCGCGGCCGTGGAGAACGCGCCGCACGACGAGGCCGCCGCCGCCGACACCGAGTTCATGCGCGATCGCCTGCGCAAATGGTGCGACAACGGCCTGGCGCGGATCACCGACGACGTCGAGCAGCTGCAGATGCACAAGGCGGTGCGCAACATCACCCGCCTCTTCGAGCGGATCCAGGACTTCGAGAAGCGGGTGGTCAAGCGCCGCGGCCAGCTCGACCGCGCCGACGCCGAGGCCCAGATCGCGGCTCTGGTGCTCCTCGCCCAGGCGCTGGCCCCGTTCGCGCCGCACGCGGCCGAGGAGCTGTTACTGGCGTCGGGCGCCGACGAGGCGGCCGTGCTGCCTGTGAGTTGGCCGGATTCGGCGGCGATTCCGGTCGCCGCGGAGGCTCCGACGGCGACTGGTTAGGAATCTCGAACGAACGTCCACAGATTAAAGCAAGGCTGCTTGATTGATACACGGAAGTGTGTTATTAATTGTGCCGCCGGGCGATCAAACCGGTGAAGGGGGCGGGGCTCTCAGGAACTGGGAAACCGCCTTGGGGTGGCAAAGGAGGACCAGTCGTGAGCCAGGACCGGATACGGGCCCTGGTGACGTCGACACGGTCGGCGCGGCCCCGCCTCACTTCATCGCGATCGCCTGAAGGCTGAGCTCAGTTGCCGCTGCGGGGCGGGCGCTTGACGTCGAAGCGCCGCTTCGAGGGCGACCAGGCGATGCCGGTGCAGAGCTCGCCGGGCGTCGTCTCCAGCGACCCTGCGAGCTTGACGATGGTCGCCAGGCGCGGCTCGCGGCCGGCCCGCTCGAGCAGCGAGATCTCGGTCCGGTGCAGGTCGCAGCGGTGACCCAGCTCTTCCTGGGAGATGCCCGCTTTGCTGCGAGCTTGGCGAAGGTTTGCGGCGAAGCGCTCTTGGGGGCTCATAAACGCGATTCTTTGTTGCTGAAGACAGGAACTCTACAGACAGAACGTTTCCTCACTTCGATGCGGCTGCGCGTTTCGCTACCTTGCAGTCGAGAAATAGGCGCCGATTTTCAAATATTTACGCAGAATGGATTGAGCACTTGCTGTCCATGTGTTATACCCGTGCGAACCAAGGACGAACGCCGGTTCAGGCTCGGGCCCGCGTGGCCCGCTTGACGGCGGCAAAGGAGGAGTTATGAGCGAGGCGGCAGCAGATCCGCATCTGGGAGAGGCCATCGGGCCACGAACCAGCTCCTGCGCCACCGAACTCGTCTGCCGCGACTGTGGCTATCGCACGCCCCTGCTCGACACCGCCTTCAAGTGTCCGGCCTGCGGCGAGGGTCTCGACATCGATTACGACTACGAGCGGGCCAAGTCGCTGATCGCCGAGCGGGGCCTCGCCGAGCGCCCCGACAACATCTGGCGCTTCGAGGAGCTGCTGCCGATCCTCTCACGGCGCGCCCAGGACAAGGTCGGTCAGTTCTCCGGCCAGACGCCGCTGATCAAGGCCGACCGGCTCGGCGCCGAGCTCGGCCTCAACAACCTCTATCTGAAGGATGACTCGACCAACCGTCCGAGCCTCTCCTACAAGGACCGGGTCGTCAGCATCGCGGTCGCGCGGATGCTCGCCCTCGGCAAGGACGAGATCGGCTGCGTCTCGACCGGCAACGTCGGCACCGCGGTCGCGGCGCTCGCCGCCAAGGCGGGTGCGACGGCCTACGTCTTCTACCCGGGCAACATGGAGAAGGGCAAGGCGAAGGCCTGCCGGGCGCTCGGCGCCCAGGTCTGCCAGCTCGACGGCAACTACGACGAGGCCAACCGCGCCTGTCGCGAGCTCTCGCTGGCAAGCGGGATCGAGTTCGCCAACATCACCCTGCGACCGTTCTACGCCGAGGGAGCGAAGACGATGGCCTTCGAGGTCGTCGAGCAGCTCGGCTGGGCCTCGCCGGACCACTTCGTGATCCCCGCCGCGGGGGGAACCCTCTCCTCGCGCGTCCACAAGGGTCTCAACGAGCTGGAGATCGTCGGGCTGGCGGAGACCGGCGCGACCAAGATCAACATCGCCCAGGCCGGCGGCTGCGGGCCGATCGCGACGGCGATTCTCGGCGGTGGCGAGATCGAGCCGCAGAGGCCGGACACGGTGGCCCACTCGCTGGCGATCGGCGCGCCTGGCGATGGCGCGCTCGTGCTGGATGCGGTTCGCACTCGCGGCGGCTCGGCGGCGATGGCCAGCGACGCGGAGATCTTCGCGGCGATCGATCTGCTCGGCGCGACCGAGGGAATTCTCACCGAGCCCGCCGGCGGCACCACGATCGCCGCCACGGCGAAACTGGCCGCGGAAGGCAAGGTCGGGGCCGATGAGACCGTCGTCGCCGTGATCAGCGGCAACGGCCTGAAGACGCTTCAGGACCATCCCGAGAAGCAGTGGCCGGAAATGGTCGCCTGCGACGTCGAGACGATGGGTGCGATGCTCGCCGACTTCCGTCAGACGGCCGCGGCCGCGCTGCGCTGACGGACGGGGGGGCGGGTGACCGGCGCGCCCCCGGCGCGCAGCCGGTCGCCGTGCGCCCCGATGCATCTAGGCTGCCCGGGATGAACGGTCCACCTCACGTCGACGGCGTCACCCATCGCACCGTGCGGGCACGTGGTCTCGACTTCCACGTCGCCGAAGCGGGCGCCGGTGACGACGTCGTTCTCTGCCTGCATGGTTGGCCCCAGCACTGGTACGAGTGGCGCCGGCTGATGCCGGCGCTGGCCGACCGTCACCGGGTGCTGGCGCTCGACCAACGTGGCTTCGGCTGGTCGGACGCGCCCGGCGACGGTTACGAGAAGGAGAACCTGGCGAGCGACGTGCTGGCGGTCCTCGACGAGCTCGGGCTCGAGCGGGTGAAGCTGGTCGGGCATGACTGGGGCGGCTGGATCGGCTTCCTGCTCTGCCTGCGGGCGCCTGAGCGCTTCGAGCGTTACCTGGCGCTCAACATCCTGCCGCCCTGGACGAGCGCGAGGGCGATGGCCCCGCACCTCTGGCGCTTCTGGTACCAGGGGCTGATCCTCTCGCCGGGCCTCGGCTACCGCCTCCATCGCAGCGGCAAGTTCGTGCCGAAGGTGCTGGTTGGGGCCTCGACCAGCCGCGAGCCCTGGGACGAGGAGACGCTGCGCAGCTTCGCCGACAACCTCGCCGAGCCCGCGCGGGCTCGGGCCGCGGTGCAGATGTACCGGGTCTTCAACCTGAGCGAGACGAGGCCGATCATCCGCGGCCGCTACGCCCGACAGCGGCTGACCGTGCCCACCCGGATGCTCTTCGGGACCGACGATGCGGCCCTGCGTCCCGAGATCCTCGCCGGCTACGAGCGCCATGCCGACGACATGGAGGTCGAGCTCGTCCCCGGCTGTGGCCACTTCATCGCCGACGAGAAGCCGGACCTGGTTGCCGAGCGGGCGCGCGAGTTCTTCGCCCCCTTCGCCGCCTAACATGCCCCCTGAGTGGACGACACGCTGACTCCTGCGCTGGATGACGCCGACCACATCCGTGGCGCGCGTGGCAGGCCGCTGCAACTGGTCATGTTCGGCGACTTCCAGTGCCCGTTCTGCCTCGGCGCCCAGTCGGTCCTGCGCCGCGTCGACGAGCGGCTCGGCGACCGCCTCGTCTTCGCCTTCCGCCACCTGCCGATCCCCGAGCGCCACCCGCTGGCGCCGTTGGCGGCGGAGGCCAGCGAGGCGGCGGCCGCCCAGGGCAAGTTCTGGGAGTACCACGACGCCCTCTTCCCGGCCCAGCCCAAACTCTCCCGCGAGACGATGCTCGAAGTCGCCACCGACCTCGGCCTCGACGCCGATCGCATGGCCGCCGAGATCGACTCCGGCGTCCACCGCCCGAGAATCGAGCGCGACCTGCAATCGGCCGAGCAGAGCGGCGCCACCGGCACTCCGAGCTTCTTCGTCAACGGCGCCCGCCACTTCGGCGCCTATGACGCCTCATCGCTGGTCGAGGAGCTCGAAGGTTGAAGCCGACCCAGCGGGCAACGACTCGTTGAGAGCGCTCGTCCAGCGGGTCAGTCAGGCGGCGGTCGACGTCGAGGGCGAGCGGGTCGCGCAGATCGGGCCAGGGATGCTGGTGCTGCTCGGAGTCGCTGTGGGGGATGGGGAGGAGGAGACCGATCGGCTGGCCGACAAGGTCCGTGCCCTGCGCATCTTCGATGACGCCGAGGGGAAGATGAACGAGCCGCTCGGCGAGCGCGAGATTCTCTGCGTCAGCCAGTTCACCCTCTACGGCGATGCTCGCAAGGAAACCGGCCCAGCTACGTCCAGGCGGCACGGCTCGAGCAGGCGGAGCCGCTCTACGACCGCTTCTGCGAGCGGCTTGGCGCCAAGAAGGGCGTCTTCGGCGCCTGCATGGGAGTTGCGCTGGTCAACGACGGGCCGGTGACGCTGATGGTCGAGGTCGGCGGCGCGGCGTAGTAGGTTCGATCGTCGAACATCGTCCTCGGGGAGGGAAGAGCCCAACATGGCCAAGCTGATCTATTCCGCGATCGCCTCACTCGACGGCTACGTGGCCGATGCGGACGGCAACTTCGACTGGGCGGCGCCGGACGCGGAGGTCCACGCCTTCATCAACGACCTCGAGCGGCCGGTGGGCACCTATCTCTACGGGCGCCGGATGTATGAGGTGATGGTCTTCTGGGAGACCGCCCACACGGATGCCGACCAGTCACCTGAGGTGCTGGACTTCGCGGAGATCTGGCAAGCGGCCGACAAGATCGTCTACTCGACGACCCTGGAGACGGTGTCCAGCGCCAAGACGCGAATCGAGCCGGAGTTCGACCCTGAGGCGGTCCGGCAGCTGAAGGCGGCCGCGGCGCGCGATGTCGGCATCGGTGGCCCCGAGCTCGCCGGCCAGGCACTCAGGGCGGGCTTGGTCGACGAGTGCCACCTCTTCCTCACCCCGATCGTCGTGGGAGCCGGCAAGCCGGCGCTCCCCGACGACCTTCGCCTCGAGCTCGAGCTGCTCGACGAGCGCCGCTTCGCCAACGGCATGGTCTACCTCCGCTATCGCGGCAGGGCGTGAGACGGAGAACTGGTGATGCGGGAAGAGGGACTTGCGCTTACGAGGGCTGGGCGCTGCTAAGCGGCGGCGCTACCCCAGCTTGACGCGGACGCTGGAGCCTGGCGCGAGGACCCTGCCGGGCCGCGGATGCTGCTTGACCACCCTGCTCGATCTCGCCCTCGCACCGATGATCCTCCCGAGCCTGCAGGCGGTCCTCTTCAGCTTCACACGGCCCGCCGTCAGCCTCTTGCCTCTGAGCTCGGGGACGACGCAGGGAGTTGGCGCCGCCGGCGTGTCCTGATCGAGTTGAGCGGGCACCGTCGCCTCTGGCTGCGCGGGGGGTGGTGGCGGTGGCGGTGGCGCTGGCGGTGGTGAGGATGAGTCGCCTTCCGCTGGGACGATCTTCAGGATCACGACCTGAGGGCCGACGTCGAAGGTCAGCGATTCGCCTGGCTGCGACGGCGCCAAGACAGGTTCAGAGGAGAGATTGGGCAGGTACTCCGCAGTGACCCCGAGTCCGGGTTCGACGTTCACCGTGACCGGTTCGGAAGGGGCTACGAGCGGCTGTTGCGCGGCCGGGTCCCAGACGCTGGACAGCCTCCAGATGGCCAGGTAGAACGACCCGTCGCGCTTCTGCAGGAGCACCTTGTGAAGTTCCGTGCCTTCCGCACCGGGGAGTTCCGTGCCTCGGTCGCTCAACCTGTAGCTCAAGGAGCCCGGGGTGAAGGCCGCGCCGGGGTCTTCGAGGATGGCGATCGTGTTGCGCAGTGCTTCGAAGGCCGGCTTCCTCGAGAGGTCGTTGCGGAGCAATCCGAAGTTCCACTCCTTGTTTTCGAGATTCGGATCCGGCAGCTCGTCGACCAGCTCGTAGGAGTAGGTCCGCACGATTCCCCAGCGGAAGTATTCGAAGAAGAGCCGCGGCATGTAGGTGGCCATCGCCGCCTCGGAGATGGGCTTGTTTTCGCCGGTCCAGTTGAGCGCCGTGTGGTAGCCGGTCTCGGTGGCGAAGATCGGCTTCGATCCCGAGTTGAGTTTCGCGTTCGTTATGAACGAGCCCAGTTTGTCGGGCGGATTGCCCTGCGGGTAGGAGTGAATGTTCCCGTAGTCGAGCATGCCTGAGATGTCGCCTAACTCGTTCTGATCGCCATGGACGATCGAGGGACCGATCACCGGCAGCGAGGACAGAGCGGGATCGCCCTTGACATCGTCGTAGAGCTGCTGCTGGTAGGCGATCAGGTCGGATTTCCATTCGACGTCGCCCGAGGTGCTGAACTCGTTTGGGCCCTCCACGGCCTCCACCGCGCCCGCGAGGTCCGTCTTCAAGGTTTCGATCAGTTCGTCGAGCACCGCGGTGCCCGAGGTCGGATCGCCGAGGATCACCGTCGACCTGATTCCCAGGCCCGCCAAGTCGCTCAGCTCCTCGTACTGGGCGGGGCTATCCGAGGCCAGGTCATCGCGGACATGGTTGACGCCAAGTTCCTGCAGCCGCTGCTCGACCTCGTCGAAACGTTCCCTGTAGGGGGTGCCGCCGTTCGCGGCATGGACGTTGACGCCAATCGATTCGACGAAGGCATCGGCCTCCCGCGCCGGCACGGCCGCGGTTCCGCGCGCCGGCAGCGCCAGTGGGGCCAGGATGACCAAGGCGACGAGCAGCGAACCGACCGCACGCAGGTTTCTCCGCATCATTTGCGCACCGAGTCTCACGGTAGCTGACCCCAGCAGGCGGCCGAGGAGGACCGCCTCGAGGGGGCTTCCCGGGGGAAACGCGATGCCGGAGGAGGGACTCGAACCCCCGACACGCGGATTATGATTCCGCTGCTCTAACCAGCTGAGCTACTCCGGCGGGGAGCGGGCATGGTAGCGGTGGGGCGGGGGGCTTCGGCGGCTGCGGGGGCCTGCGATCCTTGCTCGCATGGCAGCTGGGTCTGGTCGCACTCCGGGATCGGGATGGGCGGCGCTGCGGCCGGTGCTGGTCGGCTTCCTGGTGCTGGTCGACGCGTTTGCGGTGGCGTCGCTGGCGATCGCCCATCCGCATGGCTGGTTCCCGCCCTTCCTCGCCTTCGGGTCGTTGCTGCTGGGGCTGGTCTGGTTCGAGGCCTGGGCACTGCGGCACCGTCATGACGATGACTAGGCGGGGGCTCGTTTAGTGGAGCTCCCTCCTCTAATCGGATCTGTGTGACCGACGCTTGCAGGGGAAAGGGCGCATCGGTCGGCGCTGGAGACTAGGGTGGCAGGGGTGAGCGCAGAGTTGGACATGGCGGTGCGGACGGTGGTTCGCGAGTGCATGAGCGTCTCTCCGGGTGAGGAGGTGCTGGTGGTCTGCAACCCCGTCACCGAAGAGATCGGGGCGCTGATGCGGATCGAGGCCCAGGGCGACGGGGCCAGCGCGACCCTGGCGGTGATGTCCGAGCGCGAATCGCCGGCCGGCGAGCCGCCCGACGTCGTCGCCGCGGCGATGGTCGAGGCCGACGTGGTGCTGGCGCCGACGATCCAGTCGATCTCCCACACCGACGCGCGCCGCAAGGCGAGCGAAGCGGGCGTCCGCATCGGCAGCCTGCCGGGCGTCACCGAAGACATGCTCACACGGCTGATGACCAGCGATCTCTCCGAGGTGCGCCGCCGGGGCTGGGCGCTGAGCGGGATCCTCAACGGCGGCGCCGAGGTGCGCATCACCTGCCGGCACGGCAGCGACCTGCGGCTCGGCCTGGAGGGGCGGCTCTCGATCGTCGACGCGGGCGAACTCGGCAACCGCGGCGCCTTCGGCAACCTGCCCTGCGGGGAGGCCTTCATCGCGCCGGTCGAGGGGACCGCGGAGGGCACGCTCGTCGTCGACGGCTCGATCGCCGAAGTCGGCCTGCTCGACACGCCGACCTCGCTGACGGTTCGCGGCGGCCACCTCACCGGCGCCACCGGCTCCGACGGGGCCGCCCTGATGGAGATGCTGAGCCGCCACGGCGAGGACGGCACCAACGTCGCCGAGCTCGGGATCGGCACCAACGAAGAGGCGCTGCTGACCGGCAACATCCTCGAGGACGAGAAGATCCTCGGCACCTGCCACGTCGCCTTCGGCGCCTCGGCCGCGATCGGCGGCACGGTCCAAGTTCCGGTCCACATCGACTGCGTGGTCCTCGAACCGACGATCGAAGTCGACGGCGAGACGATCGTCAGCGGCGGCGACCTGCTGCTCTGAGCCGGGCGATTGCGCCGCCCGGCGGCTAGCCTCAGCCCATGCCGCCCCTGCTCGCCGTCCCCAACCTCTCGGAGGGGCGTGATTCGGATCGACTGGCGACGCTGCAAACGGCGTTCGGCCGCGGCGTCTCCCTGCTCGACCGCCACACCGACGCCGACCATGACCGCACCGTCCTCACCCTCGCCGGTCGGCGCGGGCCGTTGATGGAGGCGCTCGTCGCCGGCGCCGAGGAGGCGCTGGAGCTGATCGACATGGGGAGCTACCGGGGGGCGCACCCGGCGATCGGCGCACTGGACGTCTGCCCGCTGGTCTGGCTCGACGCCGGCGATCGCGATGCGGCTCGCACCGAGGCGGTCGCCGCGGCGGAGCAGATCGGTGGGCTCGGAATCCCGGTCTTTCTATATGGGGAGCTGGCGCGGGGACCGGGGCGGGCCGAGCGCGCCTACTTCCGCAACGGCGGCCTCCCTGAGCTCTGGCTGCGGATGGAGTCGGGCGAGCTGCGCCCCGACTTCGGCCCGGGACTGCCGCACCGCCGTGGTGGGGCGACGCTGGTCACCGCCCGCCCACCGCTCGCCGCCTTCAACGTCGAGCTCGACAGCGGCGACCTCGAGGTCGCCCGCTCGGTCGCCGCCGGCCTGCGCGAATCGGGCGACGGCCTGGCGGGGGTGCGGGCGATCGGCCTGTTGCTCTCCAGCGGCCGCACCCAGGTCTCGACCAACGTCCACGACCCGCTGGCGGTGCCGCTCGGCGCGGTGGTCGAGCGGGTCCGCGAGCTGGCGGCGCCGCTCGGCGCCCGCCCGCTCGAGGCGGAGCTGGTCGGGCTCGCTCCCGCCGCCGCGCTGGCGGGTTATCCGGCGGACGTGCCGATGCGCGACTTCGACCCCGAGCAGCACGTGATCGAGCGGCGGCTGGCGACCGCGACCGATTAGATTCCGGGGATGGCCCAAACCAAAAAAAAGCGTCGTCGCAAGCGCCGCGGCACCCAGGGTGGACGCATCGACACCAACACCCGCCGCGCCAAACCGCGCAGCCGCGCCGAGGCGAAAGCTCGCGCACGCTCCAGCCGCAAGGCGCCGACCCGCGGCGACCTGCCGCCGACCTGGCGTGGCTCGATCACCCGCGGCCTGGTCGCCGCCGTCATCTTCGCGGTCGTCCTGCTGGCGATCTTCAAACGCCCGATCGGCGTTTCGCTGGCACTGGGCGCCTTCATGCTCGCCTTCTACATCCCCGCCGGCTACTTCATCGACATGACTCTGTGGCGGCGCCGCGAGCGGACGCGGATGCGCTCGCAGGGCGACTAGGTGGGCCGGTGAGCCTCGACGTCGAGATGCTCACGGTCGGGGCGATCGCCGAGAACTGCTTCCTGCTGCGCCGCCAGGGCTCCGACCGCGTCCTGGTCGTCGACCCCGGCGAGGAGGCGGAGCGGATCCTCGCCGCCGCCGCGGAGATGGGCGAGGTCGAGGCGGTCCTCCTCACCCACTGCCATTTCGACCACATCGGCGCGGTCGCGCCGGTGGCCGCGGCGACCGGCGCGCCGGTCTACTGCCCGGTGATCGAGGTCCCGGTACTGGCCGACATCATGGCCTTCGTTCCCTGGGAAGGCTTCGGGCCGTACGAGAGCTACGACGCTGACGAGACCGTCGCCGGCGGCGAGACCCTGCAGCTGGCGGGCCTCGAGCTCGACGTCATCTTCACGCCGGGCCACAGCCCGGGCCACGTCACCTACTCGGTCCGCGGTGAGGAGGCGATCTTCTCCGGCGACGTTCTCTTCCAGGGCTCGGTCGGCCGCGTCGACCTGCCCGGCGGCGACGGACCGACCCTGATCCAGTCGATCGGCACCCTGCTCGACTCCCACTCCGACGAGACCGTCGTCCACCCCGGCCACATGGGGATCACGACGCTGGGGGCCGAGCGCGCCTCCAACCCGTTCCTCGCCTCGCTGGCGCGGTAGGCGAGCGACGCCGGTCGAATAAGGTCGCCGCAAGATGGCCAGCAAGTACCAGGCGCCCCGTGGGACCTTCGACGTGCTCCCCGAGCAGGCGCGCGGGCGGGCGCGGATCGAGCGCGCCGCCGCGGCGATCTTCGCGCGCGCCGGCTACGAGCCGATGGCGACGCCGGTCTTCGAGGACACCGAGCTGTTCGAGCGCGGCGTCGGCCGCTCCACCGACATCGTCCGCAAGGAGATGTTCACCTTCGAGGACAAGGGCGGGCGCAGCCTGACCCTGCGGCCGGAGGGCACGGCGCCGATCTGCCGCGCCTACCTGGAGCACGGGATGCACAAACTGGCGCAGCCGGTCAAGCTCAGCTATCTCGGCCCCTTCTTCCGCCACGAGCGCCCGCAGGCCGGTCGCTACCGCCAGTTCCACCAGCTCGGGGTCGAGTGCATCGGCAGCGACTCGCCGCTGGCCGACGCCGAGGCGATCATGCTGCTCTCCGACCTGCTCGGCGAGCTCGGCGTGCCCGGGGTGGAGCTGCGCCTGGGCAGCCTCGGCTCGCTGGACGCGCGGCGCGCCTACCTGGAGGAGCTGAAGGCGCACCTGCATGCCCACGAGGGGGAGCTGTCGGCGGACGTGCGGGAGCGGATCGACATCAACCCGTTGCGCGCCTTCGACTCCGACGACGCGGGGACGCAGGGGGTGATGGTGGGCGCGCCGACGATCGTCGCCTCGCTCGAGGGCGAGGACGCCGAGCACTTCGCCGCGGTGCGGGCGCTGCTCGACGCAGCCGGCATCGCCTACGAGGTCGATCCGACCCTGGTCCGCGGTCTCGATTACTACACGCGGACGATCTTCTCCTTCGTCTGCGACGCGCTCGGGGCGCAGTCGGAGATCGGCGGCGGCGGCCGTTACGACGGGCTGATCGAGCAGCTCGGTGGGCCGGCGACGCCGGCGGTCGGCTGGGCGGCGGGGGTCGAGCGGATCCTCCTGGCCCTGGACGAGGAGGAGGAGCCGGCGGGGCGCGACGCCTTCGTGGCGACCGCCGACGAGGGCCAGCAGCGGCGGGCGATGGCGCTGGCGGTCGAGCTGCGCCACGCCGGGCTCTCGGCCGAGGTCGACCTGGCCGGCCGCGGGCTCAAGGGTCAACTCAAACACGCCAACCGGATCGGCGCCCGCCGCGTCCTCATCCTCGAGGCCGACGGCTCCGCGCAGCTGCGCGACATGAACAGCGGAGAGCAGCGCGCGGCCGACCCCGGCAACCTTGTTGACGAGATGACTGGAGGAGAGTCTTGAGCGAGGCGCCCGCGCTGCGGCCCAACGAGTACCGCGACACCTGGTGTGGGCAGGTGCTTGGTGACCGCGTCGACTCCGAGGCGCGGGTCGCCGGCTGGGTCCACCGCCGCCGCGACCACGGCGGGCTGATCTTCATCGACCTGCGCGACCGCACCGGGATCGTCCAGCTCGTCTTCCACCCCGACAGCTCGGGCGAGTCGTTCGAGGCGGCGCACAAGCTGCGAGCCGAGGACGTGCTGACCGCCGCCGGCACGGTGGTGCAGCGCTCGGCCGAGACGGTCAACCCGGAGCTGCCGACCGGCGCGGTCGAGCTGAAGGTGACGGGTGCCGAGCGGCTTGCCGACGCGGAGACGCCTCCCTTCCAGATCGAGGGCTTCTCCGGAGAGGTCGGCGAGGACGCGCGCCTGCGGTACCGCTACCTCGACCTGCGCCGCGAGCCGATGCGCGAGGCGCTGATGCTGCGCCACAAGGTGACCGCGGCGATGCGCGAGTTCCTCGATGGCGAGGGCTTCCTCGACATCGAGACGCCGATGCTGGCTCGCTCGACGCCGGAGGGCGCCCGCGACTTCCTCGTCCCCAGCCGCCAGCAGCAGGGCTCCTTCTACGCGCTGCCGCAGTCCCCGCAGCTCTTCAAGCAGCTGCTGATGGTGGCCGGCTTCGAGCGCTACTACCAGGTGGTCCGCTGCTTCCGCGACGAGTCGACCCGGGCCGACCGCCAGGCGGAGTTCACCCAGCTCGACATCGAGATGTCCTTCGTCGACGGCGAGGACATCATCGACGTCAACGAACGGCTGCTGGCGCATGTCTTCGAGCGCGCCGGCGGGCCGCAGATCGAGTTGCCGATGCAGCGCATGTGTTACGACGAGGCGATCGGGCGGTTCGGCAGCGACCGGCCCGATCTGCGCTTCGGCCTGGAGCTGGTCGATCTCGGCGACGCCCTGCGTGAGACCGAGTTCAAGGTCTTCCGGTCGGTGCTCGACGGCGGCGGCGCGATCCGCGGCATCAACGCCGGCCGCCGCGAGATGCCGCGCTCGGAGCTCGACAAGCTGATCTCCCGTGCCCAGGAGCTGGGCGCGAAGGGGCTGGTCTGGGCCTTCCGCGAGGGCGACGGCTGGCGCTCGCCGACCGCGAAGTTCCTCAGCGAGGCGGAGCTGGCCGACCTCAACGAGCGGCTCGGCGCCGAGGAGGGCGACCTGCTGCTGCTGGTCGCCGACCAGCGCAAGGTCACCGACGCGGTGCTCGGGCAGATGCGGATCGACCTGGCTGAACGCTTCGACCTGATCGACGAGAACGACCACAAGCTGGTCTGGATCGTCGACTGGCCGCTGATGGAGTGGAACGCGCCCGAGCAGCGCTGGGACCCGCTGCACCACCCGTTCACGGCGCCGGCCGGGGAGTTCGACCCGGAGAACCCCGGCGCCGCCCGAGCCGTCGCCTACGACATCGTCTGGAACGGCCAGGAGCTCGGCGGCGGCTCGCTGAGGATCAACCGCGCCGACGTCCAGGCGCAGGTCCTCGCCGCGCTCGGGATCGACGCCGAGACGGCCGAGGATCGCTTCGGCTTCCTGCTCGAGGCGCTGCGCTACGGCGCCCCGCCGCACGGCGGCATCGCCTACGGCGTCGACCGCATCGTCCAGCGCCTCAGCGGCGCCGAGACGATCCGCGACGTGATCGCCTTCCCCAAGACCGCCTCCGGCTTCGACCTGCTGACCGGCGCCCCGGCTCCGGTCGACCACGTGCAGCTGCGCGACCTCGGCATCTCGATCCCCCAGCGAAAACCCGCCGGGCACTGAGATGGGGCTCCGGGACTGGCTTCCACGCAGGTGGCGCCCGGCTCCCGGACCCGGACAGACGCCGGTTTTCGTCGACGACCCCAGCTTCGACAGCTGGGAGGTGGTGCGCGATTTCGTCGATCTGCGGACCGCGCGGGCCTGGCACCAGTCGCTGGTCGAGGCCGACATCACCGCCGTGCTGACCGCCGACTGGCCGCTGGATCGCTTCGGCCACGGCGACATCGCCCTGCGCGTTCCCGCCGACCGCTGGAGCGAGGCCGAGCTGCATCTCTCCAACCTGGACACGGACGAGTTCTGAGCGCCGCCTGGCCCCGTTCGCGAAATGGCCTCCGCGAACGCCCGCGGTGGTACGGTTTGAGCCGAAGCTCGAGCCCGTACGCGAGCCGTCTCACCGTTTGACCCAACACAAACGGCGCGGGAGCCGGGAGTCTTCGGGCCCCTTGGGGTCAGGAGCAGGCACCCACCTTCACTTGAAGGGATCAAAGCCAGAGGCGGCAACGGCGGGCTGGGGCTTCTTTTTGTCGTCTCGGCACGGTTCCGGCGCAAAACGCGTCCCAGGCGCGCGGACTTCTCCGTCAGCCTCTGGGCTGTGGGGGACGAGACCTGCATTGACCACGCTATACGGGGCAAATGCAGGTCTCGTGATGTCGACTGGGCGATTGCCGATCTCGCCGATCGACAGCATGGAGTTTTGGCGCGGCGGCAGCTGATTGACCTTGGGATCGGGCGCAGAGCCGTTGAGGAACGCCTTCGGCACGGCCGGTTGCACTTGGTGTATCGAGGGGTCTACGCGGTGGAACTCCGACCACGAAGCGCTGAGTGCAGATGGATGGCGGCCGTACTGGCCAGCGGGGACGGGGCTGTGCTCAGCCACCGCGCAGCCGGGCAGTTGTGGGGCATGGTGCCGCGCTCTACCTCTTTGCCCGAAGTGACGCGACCGCGCGCGTTCAGGTCGCCGGCGACGATCGTCGGTCATCGAGCCCTGCTCGCCGTCGATGAAATTGAGGCTGTGGAAGGAATCCCGGTGACGTCGGTCTCACGGACGTTGTTCGACCTGGCGGGGATTCAGAGTAGAAGGCAGCTGGAGCGAGCCTTCCATGAGGCTGAGGTGCGACACCGGACGAGCCGGGTTTCGGTGCCCGACCTGATGGCTCGGCATCCGGGACGCCGTGGCGCGGCGAAGTTGCGGGCACTGTTGGAGTCGAAGGAGCCGGTCGGGATCACCAGGAACGAACTCGAGGAGCTGTTCGTGGCGTTGCTCGATGAGCATCGGCTGCCGCGGCCGCGGCTCAATGGCACCCTGGCGATCCGGGGGCGCCTGCTCGAGCCCGACTGCATGTGGACCGAGCAGCGGCTTCTGGTTGAGCTCGACGGGGGAGGGGTGCACCGCACCGACCAGGCCTTCGAGAGCGATCGGCAGCGGGACCGGATTTTGCTGTCCGAGGGCTGGCGGTCGACGCGGGTGACCTGGCGGCAGCTGCACGGCGAACCGGCCGAGATCGCGGCCGATTTGCGCGAGCTGCTGCGAGCGGGGACCCAGCCTCCTACCCTGTAGCCATGGACCGGGAGCTGTTCGAGCACTACCTGAGCGATGAGAGCCGGCGTGGGCCGGTGAGCGACGGTGCGTTCACCGGCGCGGCTGGAGGCGCCGCGTGCGGCGACCTCTCGCGGATCTCTTTCCTCATCGAAGGGGAGCGGATCGCGGCGGTCAGCTTCGATGCCGAGGGCTGTGGGGCGACCGTGGCCGCGACCGCGGCGGTCGCCGAGATGGTCGACGGAGTGCCGGTGCTCGAGGCGGCCGCGATCGACATCGACGCGGTCGACGCGGCGATCGGCGGTCTGACCCCGGCCAAGCGCCACGCCGCCCAGCTCGCCGCCGACGCCCTGCACCGGGGGCTCGCCGGCGCCGCCGCCTCTTCGCAGCGCCTTGCGTCCCTCCCCACCGCCGCCGGCGAGCGCGTCGCCGTCGCCATGTCCGGCGGTGTCGACAGCGCCGTCGCGGCGCTGCTGGAGCAGGAGCGCGGCGCCGAGGTCGTCGGCGTCACCGTCAAGCTCTGGGCGGACCCCGACACCGACGGCGCCAAGGCCTGCTGCTCGCCCGAGGCGGTGCTCGGCGCCCGCGGACTCGCGCACTCGCTCGGCATCCCGCACTTCACCCTCGATCTCGAGGAGGAATTCCGCCGCCGCGTCGTCGGCCGCTTCATCGACGGCTACAGCGCCGGCAGCACGCCCAACCCCTGCGTGCTCTGCAACGGCGAGGTGCGGATCGCGGCGATGGTCGACCTCGCCGAGCGGCTCGGCGCCGCCCGCCTCGTCACTGGCCACTACGCGCGCATCGTCGAGGACGGCGACGGGCCGCTGCTGGCCTCGGCCGCCGACGAGGCCAAGGACCAGAGCTACATGCTCGCGGCGCTGCCACCGCAGCTGCTCGGCCGGCTCTCCTTCCCGCTCACCGAGCTGACCAAGCCCGAGGTGCGGGAGATCGCCGAGCGCCACGGCCTCGCGGTCGCCAAGAAGGCCGAGAGCCAGGACCTCTGCTTCCTCGCCGGCCAGGGCAAGCGCGGCTTCCTGCGCCGCCACGGCGGGCTCGCCGACAACGAGGGCGCCGTGCTCGACCGCGCCGGGCGCACCGTCGGCCGCCACCGCGGCCACCACAACTTCACCGTCGGCCAGCGGCGCGGTATCGGCGTCTCGGCCCCGGAGCCGCTCTACGTCATCGCCACCGACGCGCTCGCCAACACGGTCACGGTCGGCACCCGCAGCGACCTCGAAACCCGCCACGTTCAGATCCGCAACGCGATCCTGCATCGCGACGGCGGCCGGGTCGACGCGGTTCGCCTGCGCTACCACTCGCGCGCCCTGCCGGCCTCCGTCGGGGTCGCCGCCGTCGGCCGCCACGACGCGCTCGAGGTTGCCCTGGGCGCGGAGTTCGTCGGCGCCTCTCCCGGCCAGACGGCGGTCCTGCTCGAGGGCGAGACGATCGTCGGCCACGGCACGATCGCCGCCCCGGCCTGACGAGTTTGACGAGACCCGCTGTAGCCCCAAGTCCTTTCTGTCTGCGAAATATTTAGGCTCCCTCACATGAAGGCCCAGGAGATTCGCGACACCTACCTCTCCTTCTTCGCGGAGCGCGGCCACAAGGTGGTCCCCTCGGCCTCTCTCGTGCCCTCCGCCCACGACCCCTCGGTGCTGCTCACCACCGCCGGCATGCAGCCCTTCAAGCCCTACTTCCTGGGACGCGAAAAGCCGCCGGCGACGCGCCTCACGGACGTGCAGAAATGCTTCCGCACGACCGACATCGAGGAGGTCGGCAAGACCGCCCGCCATCTCACCTTCTTCGAGATGCTCGGCAACTGGAGCTTCGGGGACTACTTCAAGGCGGAGTCGATCCCCTGGGGCTGGGAGCTCGCCACGCAGGGCTTCGGGATGGACCCCGAGAAGATCTGGGTGACCGTCTTCGGCGGCGACGAGGAGCTCGGGCTCGGCCCGGACGAGGAGGCGATCGAGATCTGGCGTGGGGTCGGGGTGCCCGACGAGCGGATCGTCCGGCTCGGTCGCGAGGACAACTTCTGGCAGGCCGGCCCGACCGGGCCCTGCGGCCCCTGCTCGGAGCTCTACCTCGATCGCGGCGAGGCTTTCGGCGCCGCCGGCGAGCGCCCCGGCGACGACAGCGACCGCTTCCTCGAGTTCTGGAACCACGTCTTCATGAGCTACGACCTCGCCGAGGACGGCAGCCTGACCGAGCTGCCGATGCGCAACATCGACACCGGCATGGGACTGGACCGGATGGCGGCGATCCTCCAGGACGTCCCCTCGGTCTATGAGACCGACCATGTGCGGCCGCTGATCGACCTGGTCGAGGAGATGTCCGGCCACTCCTACGAGGAGGGCGGCGCGGTGACCCGGGCGATGCGGATCGTCGCCGACCACTCGCGGGGTGCGGCTTTCCTGATCGCCGATGGCGTCGTCCCCTCCAACGAGGACCGCGGCTACATCCTGCGGCGGATCATGCGGCGGGCGATCCAGCAGGGCAACACGCTCGGCCTCGAGGCCCCCTGGCTGGGCCGCTTCGCCGAGCGCACGATCGAGCTGATGGGCGAGGCCTATCCGGAACTGGTCGCCGAGCGGGAGACGATCGCCCGCTGGGTCGGCGACGAGGAGGAGAGCTTCGGCCGCACCCTGGTGCGCGGCACCGAGCTGCTGGAGCGCCTGGTGGTCGAGGCGAAGGAGTCGGAGACGTCGTGGATCGATGCCGCCGACGCCTTCAAGTTGCACGACACCTACGGCTTCCCCTATGACCTGACCAAGGAGCTGCTGGCTGACCGGGGGCTGTCGGTCGACGACTCCGGCTTCGAGGAGCTGATGGAGGAGCAGCGCCAGCGCGCCCGCAGCGGCGCCGCCACTGCGCATGGCTCCGAGGACAGCCACGAGAAGGTGATCGCCTTCGCCGCCGGGGCGCCGCCGACCCGCTTCGTCGGCTACGAGAGCCTGCGCGCGACCACCGGCCTCGCCGCCGTTCAGGGCGACGACGGCCGCGCCCTGGTCAAGCTCGAGGAGAGCCCCTTCTACGCCGAGGGCGGTGGCCAGGTCGCCGACTCGGGCCTGCTGCGCTGGGATGAAGGTGAGGCGAAGGTCCTCGACGTCTATCGAGTTGGTGAAGACCAGGTGCTTGAGATCGAGGGAAGCGGCCCCCGGACGCGGGAGCGGGGGCGCGAGGCTTCCGGTGATGATGAGCGCGCCCCCGCGGGAGCGGAGGAGGCCGCGTTTGTTCGGGTCGATGCTCTGGTCGACCGCGAGACCCGCCACGCGACGATGCGCAACCACACCGCGACCCACCTTCTGCACGCGGCGCTGCGCGAGCGGCTCGGCACCCACGTGCGCCAGGCCGGCTCCGCCGTCCGCCCCGACAAGCTGCGCTTCGACTTCACCCACGGCCAGGCGCTCAGCCCGGCGGAGCTGCGCGACGTCGAGGACCGCGTCAACGAGTGGGTCAAGGCGAGCGCGCCGGTGCGCTGGATGAACATGGAGCGGCCGGAGGCGGAGAAGCTCGGCGCGATGGCGCTGTTCGGCGAGAAATACGGCGAGTGGGTGCGGGTGGTCGAGGTCGACGGCGTCTCCCGCGAGCTCTGCGGCGGCACCCACGTCGCCAATACCGCCGAGGTCGGCATCTTCAAGATCGTCTCGGAGGGCTCGAGCGCCGCCAACGTGCGCCGCGTCGAGGCGATCAGCGGCCCGGCCGCCATCGACTTCTTCCGCCGCCGCGAGGACGAGCTGCGCGAGAGCGGCGAGCTGCTCGGCAACCCGCAGGATCCGCTCGCCGGCGCCCGCCGCGCGGCGGAGCAGCTGCAGGAGGCCGGGGCGGGCGCCGAGAAGGTGCAGCAGCAGCAGCTCAGCGAAGAGGCCGATCGTCTGGCTCGGCCGGACGCGATCATCACTACGGCTGATGGCCAGATCGTTGTCGCCGAGACGAAACTCGGCGAGGGCAGCCCCAAGCTGCTGCTTGACCTGGCAAACCGCGTGCAGTCCAAGCTGGGCGGAGAGTCGGCGATCGTCTTTGGCACCAGGGGCAGCGGCAAGACCGGCCTGGTCGCGCTGTACACCAAGGGCATCATCGAGAAGGGGCTCTCGGCGGGAACGACGATCCGGGAGGTCGCTCCGATCGTCGGCGGCGGTGGCGGCGGTCGCGACGACATGGCCCAGGCCGGCGGCAAGGATCCGGCCAAGCTCGCCGAGGCGCTGGACGCCGCCCGCGCCGCGATCGAGCGGGAGCTCTCCTAACCGCATGCGCGTCCTCGCCCTCGACCACGGCACGGTGCGGATCGGCTGCGCGCTCTCCGACCCCAGCGGCACCCTGGCGACGCCGTTGCCGGTGATCGAACCGCCGGAGGCCCGCACCGTCGTCGAGCTGGTCGCCGAGCGTGAGGTCGAGCGCGTCGTCGTCGGCCTGCCACTGCACCTCAGCGGCGAGGAGGGGAGCCAGGCCGGCCTCGCCCGCAGCTTCTGCACCGAACTGGAAGCGATGCTCTCGATTCCGGTCGAGACCTACGACGAGCGCCTGACCACGAAGATGGCCGACGCGACCCGGCGGGGCGGAGCGACCGGCGCCCGCGACTCGATCGCCGCCGCCCACCTCCTGCAGGCCTATCTGGCCGGCCAAGCCGCGATCGAGGAGCGGGCCGATGACTGACGAGTGGCTGCAGGACGACCCCTTCGCGAACCCGGAGGATCCCGCCGCCCGCGAGCGCGAGCAACGCCGCCTCGAGCGCGAGGAGAAGCGACGCAAGCGCGAGGAGAAGCGGGGTAAGAAGAAGGGGGTTGTGGACGAAGGGCCGGGGGATGGCTCGTCGTCGCAACAGCGGGGAGGCTCCGTCGAGCCATCCCCCGAGCCTTCGCACGGACAGCCTGCCGTAGAGCCGCCGTCCCCTCGCACGCCGGAGCAGGAGTTTTGGGACGAGCCCGCCGACGAGATCCCGACCGAGCCGGTGGAGCCCATGGAACCCGCGGAGGCGCCCGCTCCCGAGCCGCCCGAGGAGGGGCTGCCGCCCGAGCAGACGCCCGCTGCCGGCGCCGGGGTCGGCGAGAAGCGAGCCCGCGGTTCGGGTGGTTCGGGCCGGGGCCGCGGAGGGTCAGGCGGAGGCATCCTCGGCCGCGCCCGCCGTCACCCGCTGCTGATCGTCGCCATCGTCATCGCCCTGGTCGTGGTCTGGTTCCTCTGGGCGCTCTTTCAGCCCTTCCACGGCGACGGCTCCGGCCATGTCGTGGTGACGATCCCGAAAGGCGCCAGCGTCAGCGAAGTTGGCGACCTCCTCGCCGACAAGGACGTGATCGACGACTCGACCCTCTTCCAGATCCGCGCCACGCTGGCCGGCAAGCGCTCCGAGCTCTACCCGGGCCACTTCACGCTGGCCCACGGGATGTCCTACGGCGCCGCCATCGACGCGCTCTCCAAGCCGCCGGTCAAACGAGTCACGACGGTCACCATCCCCGAGGGCTACAGCCGCTCCCAGGCGGCGCAGTTGATCGAAGAAGATGGCCTCGAAGGAGACTACGAGAAGGAGACCGTGCGCTCCAAGTACCTCAACCCGGCCAAGTACGGTGGCAAGGGCGCCAAGGACCTCGAGGGCTTCCTCTTCCCCGACACCTTCGAAATGAAGCCGGGCGCGCCGACGGCCGACCTGGTCCAGCTGCAGCTGCAGGATTTCAAGCAGCGGATCAAGGGCGTCGACATGGGCTACGCCAAGGCCAAGAACCTGACCGTCTTCGACGTGGTGACGATCGCCTCGATGATCGAGCGCGAGGCGGGCGTGGCGAGCCAGCGCAAGCTCGTCGCCTCGGTCGTCTACAACCGCCTCCACGAAGGGATGCCGCTGGGGATCGACGCGACGATCCGCTTCGCCACCGGCAACTACGAAGAGCCGCTGACCGAATCGCAGCTGGCCGTCGACTCGCCCTACAACACGCGCACCAACGCGGGCCTGCCGCCGGGCCCGATCAACAGCCCCGGCATCGAAGCGATCGAAGCCGCGGCCCACCCGGCCAAGTCCGGCTACCTCTTCTACGTCAACAAGCCGAACACGTGCAACGAACTCGCCTTCGCCAAGACCGAAGCCGAATTCGAAAGCGACGTCGCCAAGTACGACGCGGCCCGCGAAGCCAACGGCGGCAACGAGCCGTCGACCTGCGGGGCATAGCGATGCCGCGGCTCGCGGTTCTCGGCCACCCGGTTGCCCACTCGCGCTCGCCGGCGATGCAGAACGCGGCGCTGGCGGAGTTGGGGCTGGGGGAGGAGTGGCGCTACGAGGCGATCGACGTCGCCCCCGAGGAGTTCGAGGCGCGGCTGCGGGCGATGCCCGCCGAAGGCTTCGTCGGCGCCAACGTCACCGTGCCGCACAAGACGACGGCTTTCGCCCTCGCCGACGTCGCCAGCGAGGGCGCGGGGCGGATCGGCGCCGCCAACACGCTGGTCTTCGCCGCAGGGCAGATCCAGGCCCACAACACCGACGCCGGCGGCCTGATCGCCGCCCTGCCGCGCTCGCCGCGCGGCGCTCGGGCCCTCGTCCTCGGGGCCGGCGGCGCCGCTCGGGCGGCGGTCTGGGCACTGCGGACCGAAGGCGCGATCGTCGACATCTGGAATCGCACCGGCGCCCGGGCGGAGCAGATCGACATCGAGCTGACCGGCTCGATCCAAGTCCAGGATTCGTTCGAGATCGAGTTGAACGGGGTCCGGATCCAGGTCGAGGGCGGCGCCGTGACCGAGTTCGACCAGAACGACTATGAGCTGATCGTCAACACCACCGCGGTCGGCCTGCACGGCGAGGATCCATTCGTCGAGCTGCCATTACGCCGCGCTGGGTTCGACGAGCGGGTGGTCGTCGCCGACATGGTCTACGGCGAGGGGCCGAGCACGCTCCTGCAGGCCGCCGCGGCGGCGGGAGCCGGCGTCGTCGACGGCCTCGAGATCCTCGTCCAGCAGGGAGCCCTTTCGCTGCGCATCTGGACCAACCGCGAGCCCCCGCTCGACGTGATGCGCGCAGCCGCCCGCGCCTGAGCGCCCTGCCGTCATCCGCCCGCGCCGTTCGTGCGATTGACCACACCAGGGTGTGGTCAACTCATCGAGCGACGCGCCTATAGCCTTGGCGCACGATGACTACCTTCCGCTTCACCACCGCAGGGGAGTCGCACGGGCCGGGGCTCGTGACGATCGTCGAGGGAATGCCGGCCGGGCTCGAGCTCGACCGCGAGGCGCTCGACCGCGACATGGCGCGGCGCCAGCTCGGCCACGGCCGCGGCGGGCGGATGCGGATCGAGACCGACACCGTCGAGATCCGCTCCGGCCTGCGCCACGGGCGTACGCTCGGCGGCCCGATCGCCGTCCTCGTCGCCAACCGCGACTACGCCAACTGGGAGGAGCGGATGAACCCCTGGCCGGTCGAGGGGTTCGAGCCCGACGCGGTGCACCTGCCGCGCCCCGGTCACGCCGACCTGGTTGGCGCCCAGAAATACGGCCACGACGACATCCGCAACATCCTCGAGCGGGCCAGCGCCCGTGAGACCGCCGCCCGCGTCGCCGCCGGCACGATCGCCCGCGGCTTCCTCACCGCGCTCGGGGTCGAGATCCACAGCCACGTCACCCAGATCGCCTCCGTCAAGGCGGCCGAGCGCGACGAGCTGACGCCGGCCGACTTCGCCGCCGTCGACGACGACCCGGTCCGCTGCCTCGACCCCGAGGCGAGCGCCGCGATGGTCGCCGAGATCAACCGCCTCCGCAAGGCCAACGAGAGCCTCGGCGGCACCTTCGAGGTGCGCGTCTTCGGGCTCGTGCCGGGGCTCGGCTCCCACGTCTCCTGGGAAGACCGCCTCGACGGCCGCCTCGCCGGCGCCGTCGCCTCGATCCAGTCGGTCAAGGGGGTCTCGATCGGCGAGGCCTGGGACGTCGCCGGCCGCCCGGGCTCCGAGGCCCACGACGAGATCTTCTGGTCCGAGCAGGATGGCTACTTCCGCGAAACCAACCACGCCGGTGGCCTCGAGGGCGGGATGACCAACGGGCAGCCGCTCTCCGTGCGGGCCGCGATCAAGCCGATCTCGACGCTGACCAAGCCGCTGCGCTCGGTTGACACCGAGACCAAGCAGCCGGCCCAGGCGCTGCGCGAGCGCACCGACTCGACCGTCGTCCCGGCCGCCGCGGTGGTCGCCGAGGCGATGGTGGCGCTGACCCTCGCCCGCTGCTACCGCGAGAAGTTCGGCGGCGACCACATCGACGACGTCCTCGGTGCGATCGCGGCGTACAAGAAGCGCATCGACTTCCGCGGGTGAGCTGGTGAGGCCGGCGCTGGTCTTCATCGGCTTCATGGGGGCGGGCAAGAGCACCGCGCTCGCCGCCGCCCGTGACGCTGGCTTGGCGACGACCGAGATCGACGCGGTCATGGAGCGCGAGCTGGGGATGCCGATCGCCGCGGCCTTCGAGCGCCACGGCGAGGAGGGCTTCCGGGCCCGCGAGGCCGAGGTCGTCGGGGCGCTTCTGGAGGTCGCCGACGGCGGCGCGATCGCGCTCGGCGGCGGCAGCGTCCTCAGCGAGCGGATCCGCGCCGCGCTGGCCCGCCACATCGTCGTCTGGCTGCAGGTCGACGCCAAGGAGTCCTGGCGTCGCATCGCCCACAGCGACCGCCCGCTGGCGACCAGCGCCGAGGACGTGGCTCGCCTGATGGCCGTGCGCGAACCGCTCTACGAGGAGCTGGCCGACGCGGTGGTGCCGGTGGGTGACCGCGCGATCGTCTCCCGGGCGCTCGGCGCCATCCTCGCGCTCGACGGGCGCCCCGCCGGCACGAAGCTGCTCTGGGCGACCAGCGAGTCGGGTGAGTACCCCATCTACGTCGGTCGCGGCCTGCTCGGTGCGCTCGGCGACGTCGAGTGGTGGCCATTGGTCCGGCGCCGCTTCTGCGTCACCGACCGCTCTGTCGGCCCTCTTTACGCCGGCCGCCTGGCCCCGCTTGCCGCGACCGTCGAGGTCCCGCCTGGCGAGGAGGCCAAGACGATGGCCCAGGCTGAGCGGGTCCTGCGCGAGCTGGCCCATGCCGAGATGACCCGTGAAGACCACCTGGTCGCCCTCGGCGGCGGCGTCGTCGGCGATCTCGCCGGGCTCTGCGCGCATCTCTACCAGCGCGGGGTACGGGTCGTGCAGGTGCCGACCACCCTCGTCGCCCAGGTCGACTCGGCCTACGGCGGCAAGACCGGGGTCGATTTGCCGGAGGGGAAGAACTACGCCGGCGCCTACCATCTGCCCGCGGCCGTCATCGCCGACACGGAGACGCTGGCGAGCTTGCCGAGGGAGGACCTCGCCGCGGGCTTCGTCGAGGCGCTGAAGACCGGGCTGCTCGCCGGTGGCCGGCTCTGGGACCGGGTGCGCGGGGTCGAGGCCCTCGACCCCGGCGAGCTCGACGACGTCGTCTTCGCCTGCGCCCGCTACAAGTGCGAGGTGGTCGCCGCGGACGAGCGCGACGGGGGCCGTCGCCACGTCCTCAACCTCGGTCACACGGTGGGCCACGCGATCGAGGCGGCCGGTGGCTACGGTCGCTACCGCCACGGCGAGGCGATCGGCCTCGGGCTGCTCGCCGCCCTGCGGCTCTCCGGGGCGGTGGCCCTGCGGGAGGAATGCGAGACGATCCTGCGCCGGCACGGGCTTCCGGTCCGGCTCGACCCGTCGATCGATCTGGAGGCGATCCTCGAGCTGCTTCAACGCGACAAGAAGCGGACCGCCGCCGGCGTCGGTTTCGTCCTCCTCGCCGAGCCCGGCGAGCCCCGGATGGGGCAGCTGGTCGACCCCGCTAGGGTCCGAGCGGCCGTGCAGGAGCTATTCGAATGAGCACCACTCTCAACCGCGTCGCCGTGCTGCACGGCGTCAACTTCAACATCCTCGATCGTCGCGACCCCGCGGTTTACGGCGGCCTCTCGCTGAGCGAGCTGGAGCAGCGGATCGGCGACTGGGCACACGGCCTGGGCCTCGAACCGATCTTCTTCCAGACCAACCACGAGGGCGAGTTCGTCGAATATCTGCACCGCCTCCCCGACGTCGCCGACGCCTCGCTGATCAACGCGGGCGCCTGGACTCACTACAGCCGCGCGATCGCCGACGCGCTCGACGTCGCCGGCCTGCCCGCGGTCGAGGTCCACCTCTCCGACGTCGAGAACCGCGACGACTGGCGCCGGGAGTCTGTTTTCGACGGGCTGGTGCTGGCGAAGATCTCCGGCAAGGGCCCGGACGGCTACCGCGAGGCGCTGCAGCTGCTCGCCGGCAAGCTCGGCGCCGGCGCCTGATGCGCGGCCGCGGCGACCGCCTCGAGGAGCTGCTCGCTGAGCGCGAGCTGGAGCGGATGTTGGTCACCGACCTGACCAACGTCCGCTACCTGACCGGCTTTACGGGCACCAACGGCGCCTGCGTCTGCGGCCCCGGTCTGCGCCTCTTCTTGACTGACTTCCGCTACACCGAGCGCGCCGCGAGCGAGGTCGAGGGCTGGGAGCCGATCACGATCGGCGGCGACTGGCTCGGCGCGATCGCCGAGCGGCTCGAGGGCCGGGTCGGCTTCGAGGACGACCACATGGCCGTGCGGGTCCTGGAGAAACTGAAGGAGAAACTGGCCGACGGGGTCGAGCCGGTTGCCGCCGGCGGGACCGTCGAGCGGCTGCGGCGGGTCAAGGACGCCGAGGAGCTGGCGGCGATCGAGGCCGCCTCGGAGCTGGCCGACGAGGTCTGGGGCTGGAGCCTGGAGCGCGGCCTGGCCGGGCGCAGCGAGCGCGACGTCGCCCGCGCCGCCGAAGCGCGGATCCGCGAGCTGGGCGGCGACCCCTCCTTCCCGGCGATCGTCGCCGCCGGCCCCAACGGGGCGCTGCCGCACGCCGAGCCCGGCGAGCGCGAGATCGGTCGCGGCGAGCTGGTCGTCTTCGACATGGGGGCGAAGCTCGACGGCTACTGCTCCGACGGCACCCGCACCTACGCCACCGGCGATCCCCGCGCGGAGGCACGTGAGGTCTACGAGGTGGTGCTGGCGGCGCAGCTGGCGGCGCTCGAGGCGATCGCAGCCGGGGTCGACGGCGAAGCGGTCGACCAGGCCGCCCGCAAGGTGATCGACGCCGCCGGCCACGGCGACCGCTTCGGACACGGGCTCGGTCATGGCGTCGGCCTCGAGGTGCACGAGGGGCCGCGGCTCTCGCTGCGCTCCGACGACGTGCTGGCCGCGGGCGAAGTCGTCACCGTCGAGCCCGGCATCTACCTGCCCGGAAAGCTCGGGGTGCGGATCGAGGACCTGGTCGTCGTCGAGGCCGGCGGCTACCGCAACCTCAGCGCCCTGCCGAAGGACCTGCAGCTGGTCGAGTAGCTCAGCGGCTGAGGTCGACGTCGGCGGTCAGCCGCGCGGCGAACGCGGCGAGCAGTTCGACGACCGCCTCGACGTCGCGCAGGTCGACCATCTCGACCGGCGAGTGCATGTAGCGGAGCGGGATCGAGACGAGGCCGGTGGGGATTCCGGCGCGGGAGATCTGCAGCACGTCGGCATCGGTGCTGGTGCCGCGGCCGCTGGCGCTGATCGAGTGCTCGATGCCCTCCGCCTCGGCGGTCTCGACCAGCAGCTCGAAGACCTTGGGGGAGAGGGTGGAGCCGCGACCGATCACCGGGCCGGAGCCGAGCGGGCTGCTGCCGAGCTCCTTCTCGTCGACGCCCGGGGCGTCGGTGGCGTGGGTGACGTCGACGGCGATGGCGATGTCGGGCCGGACCGCGAAGGCGGCGGTGCGGGCGCCGAACAGGCCGATCTCCTCCTGGACGGCGGCGACGGCGGCGAAGGAGCCGGCCATCTCGCCGCGCTCGTGGGCGCGGCGCAGGCTCTCCAGCGCCACGTAGGCGCCGAGGCGGTTGTCCATCGCCCGTGAGACGAGCCGTTCGCCGACGACCGGCATCGGCTCGGCGGCGATCACGACCGGGTCGCCGACCCGGATCAGCTCGGCTGCCTCGTCGCGATCTGTGGCGCCGATGTCGATGTGCATGCTCTTCAGCTCGACGACCTTCTTGCGCTGGTCGGGCTCGAGCAGGTGGATCGGCTTGCGCCCGACCACACCGAGCACGGGGCCGTCCTTGCCGCGGATCTCGACCCGCTGGCCAACCAGGATCTGCGGGTCCCAGCCGCCGATCGGGGCGAACCAGAGGAAGCCCTTCTCGTCGACGTGGGTGATGATCAGCCCGATCTCGTCGATGTGGCCGACCACGGCCAGCAGCGGCGCGGCGTCGCCGACCCGGGCGATCGAGGAGCCGATGCCGTCGCTGCTCAGCTCGGCGAAGGAGGCGGCCTCGCGCCAGACGGCGGCGGCCGGCCCCTCGTATCCGGAGGGCGCGCCGGCGCGCAGGAGGTTGTCGAGTATTGAAGGTGTCTGGGTCAAGGTTCTGCAGTATGCCGAAGTCGAAAGTGCGCTCGTCGCCTGATCGGCTTCAGCCGTGGGCCGCCGCGGCTTCATGGCGGAACTGGCTGCGTCCCGCGCCGTAGCCGCGGTGCTCGTAGGCGATCATCGTCCAGATCAGTACGTCGATGACCAGCAAAGAGATCAGTGCCGGCACCGCGGTTGCGACGGGGACGAGGATCAGCAGCACGATCGCCAGTCCCAGCCGCTGGCGATTGATCGTCTGGACGTGGCGGTAGCGGAAGCCGACCAGGCCGAGCAGGTAGACCGCGACGCCGCCCAGCAGGGCGAACGCGGGGACGGCGTGCAGGTGCTCGCCGTCGTGGGCGATCGTGACCTCGAGGCCGAAGGCGAGCAGGACGATTCCCGCGACCATCGCCAGGTGGATGTAGGAGTAGGAGTCGCGGGCCAGCTCGTTCTGCGCCCTGCCGACCTCGGCTTCGCTGAGGCGTTTGGCCGAGATCAGGGCGACGATGTCGAAGTAGGTCCACCACAGCGCCGCCGCCAGGGCGACGCCCAGCACGGCCACCGTGCCGATCCCGAGGTCCAGGGCGCCGGCGGCGCCGACGCCGATCGCGACGATCGACTCGCCGAGGGCGATGATGATGATCAGCCCGTGGCGCTCGGAGAAGTGGCCGGGGACCAGCTTCCAGCCCTCGGCGCCGAAGAAGTAGGGGCCGGCCATGTCGAGGAAGAGCGCCAGCGCCCAGAGCGCTCCCTGGGCGAGGCCGTCGAAGAGCGAGGCGGTGGCCAGCACGGCAACGCCGATCGCGGTGCTGACGGCGAGGCCGAGCACGGAGTGGCGCAGCGCGTCGTCGTCGGAGCTGGCGAGCATGAAGAGGGCGATGTGGGCGACCCGCACGACCCCGTAGGCGAGCGCGAAGGTGAGGCCGAGGTGGCCGAAGGCTTCGGGCACGCAGAGCGAGACGATCAGCAGCGCCGCCATCGCCGCGAACATGACCAGCCGCACCGCGCCCTCCTCGGGGTCGATGACGCTGGTCAGCCAGGCGTAGCCGATCCAGCACCACCAGAGGATTCCCAGCACCAACAGCCCCTGCGCCATTCCCGACCAGCTCGGGTGGTGGGACATCAGCGCCGTGCACTGGGTGATCGCCAGCACGAAGACGAGGTCGAAGAAGAGCTCCAGCGGCGTCACCCGCTCGCCCTCGCGCCGGGCCGCGGAGAGGCGCGGCGCGTGGGATTCGGCGGAGTCCGGCATCGGCCCATCCTTGCAAGCCCGCCGGGGACGAATACTCTTCGGCAATGGGCGTGGCGCTGGTGACGGGAGCATCGACGGGGATCGGCGCGGCGACGGCGATCCGGCTCTCGCGTGAGCCGGGCACGGAGCTGGTCCTGGTCGCCCGCCGCGGCGAGCTGCTGCGCGAGCTGGCGGAGTCGCTGCCCTGCCGGGCCACCTACCTGGCGGTCGATCTCACCGACGCCGACGCCCCCGAGCGGGTCCGCGCCCATCTGGAGGCCAACCACGACGGCCTCGACCTGCTCGTCAACAACGCCGGCGCCTCCTGGCGCGGTGGTTTCGCCGAGGCCGGCTACGCCAACGTCCGGCGCCACATGGAGCTCAACTTCGACGCCGTCGTCCGCCTCACCGAGGCGCTGCTGCCGTTGCTGCGCGCCTCCGCCCCGAGCGCGGTCGTCAACGTCGCCAGCACCGCCGGGCGCGTCGCCCGCGCCCGCACCGGCGCCTACTCGGCCAGCAAGTTCGCCCTGATCGGCTGGACCGATTCCCTCTACGCCGAGGAGCTGCCCCACGGCGTCCACGTCGGCATGGTCCTGCCGGGATTCGTCGCCACCGAGGGCTTCCCGGCCACCGAGCTGCGCCAGAAAGCGATCACCCGCTGGATCGTCTCCAAGCCGGAGAAGATCGCCGAGGCGATCTACGAAGCTGGCCCCGGCGGCAAGGCCGAGCGCTACGTGCCGCGCCCCTACGCACTTGCCGGCGTCCTTCGCATCGTCGCCCCCCGTCTGGTCCGCCAGGTGCTCAGCGGCGGTGCCGCGGCGAACCTGACCACCAGCACGGGCAGCGAACAGTGAGCTGGATCGCGATCGCGGTCGTGGCGGTCGCCCTGGGGGCGATGGCCGTGCTGGTGGTCATCTCGCGGGCGCGCTCGAAGCGGGTTGTGCGCCGCTTCCAGATCCTCGACGAAATCGCCCACGTCGCCGACGGCGGCGGCTCCCTGGAGCAGACCCTCGACGCGATCGCGGCGATCCTCGTCCCGGAGTTCGGCGACTTCTGCACGATCGACGTGATCGAGGCCGATCGCGTCCGCCGCGCCACGGTTCGCGCCACCGGGCCCGCCGCGGAGTCGATCGAAGCGGGGCTCGCCGAACGCAAGCCGGCCCTGCAGGAGCGCCTTGCCGGTGCCGCCTCGGTGACCCGGCAGGAACCGAAATTCTTCGAACGCGTCGCCGAGGCGGACCTGCGCGACGCCGCCGCGGACGAGCGGGACCTGGAGTTCCTGCTCGGGATCGGCGTGCGCTCGTTCGTGGTCGTCGAGCTGCGGGCGCGGGCGCGGCCGACCGGCATGCTGTCGGTGGGAGTCAGCCACTCGGGTCGCCGTTTCCGCGCCGAGGACGCCCACTTCGCCAGCGTCCTCGCCGGGAGGGTCGCTCTGGCGCTCGACAACGCCGGGCTCTTCTCCGACCTCGAGCGCAGCGAGCGCGAACGAACCGAGATCGCCGAGACGCTCCAGCGCGGGTTGCTGCCGCCGCCCCTCGCCCACATCCCCGGCTGGTCGGTCGCGGCGATGTACAGGCCGGCCGGGGCCGAGAACGAGATCGGCGGCGACTTCTACGACGCCTTTCGCATCGCCGGCGGCTGGATGGTGGTGATCGGCGACGTCACCGGCCGCGGCGCCCAGGCGGCCTCGGTCACCGCCCACGCCCGCTACACGCTGCGCACCGCGGCGACCCTGACCGGCGACCCCGTGATCGCCCTGGAAACGCTCAATCGCGAGCTGCTGGCCCGCCGCGGCACGGCTCTGTGCAGCGTCGTGGCGATGGCCGTGGAGGAAGATCCGCGGCAACCGGTGCGCATCGCCGTCGCCGGCCATCCGGCGCCGCTGCTCATCGACGGCGACTCGGTGACCGAGGCAACCGCCTCGGGGCCGGTCCTGGGGGCGTTCGGCGACGTCGCCTGGGGCATCGAGCACACGCCGGTGGAGGCGGGGCAGCAGCTCGTCGTCGTCACCGATGGCGTCACCGAGGCGGCCGGCGGCCGCGGCCGCTTCGGCGAGCGCCGGCTTCACGCCGAGCTGGCCGGCATCTCCAGCCCGGCGCTCGCCGCCGCCAAGCTGGAGGGGGCGCTGCACGACTTCACCGCCGGCGCGCTCGACGACGACGCGGCGATCATCGCCATCGGGCCCGCCTCCCCGGACGGCGCGCCGGCGGCCGGCGAGGAGCGGAGGCTGGTCGCGCGGCTCTTCGAAGCCTTCAACCGCCGCGACGCCGACGAGATCGCCAGCGTCTGCGACGCGGAGCTGGAGTTCTTCCCGACCGCCACCGCCGAGGTGATCGGGCGCACCGCACCTTACGTCGGCCCGGCCGGCCTGCACGACTATCTCGGCGACGTCGAGCAGGTCTGGGAAGAGCTGCTGATCACGCCCAACCTGGTCGAACGGCGCGGCGGCTCGCTGCTGGTTCGGGGCCGGGTCTACGCCCGCGCCCGCGAGCTGGGGATACGCGACATGCCGGTGGCCTGGATCTGGGACCTCGGCGAGGACGGCTTCGTCCGCGGCGAGGTCTTCCCGGACCCCGAGCAAGCCGTTCTGCGCCTCGCCCCGGCTACCTGAGGATCGACGGCGCCCCGATCGGCGCCCGCGGTCTCTAGGATTCGCCGCCGTGATCTCCACCAACGAATTTCACAACGGCGTCCACATCGAAATCGACGGCAAGATCTGGAAGGTCATCGAGTTCCAGCACGTCAAGCCGGGCAAGGGCGGCGCCTTCGTGCGGACCAAGCTGCGCCGGATCGAGGACGGCTCGGTGATCGACAAAACCTTCCGCGCCGGCGAGAAGTTCCGGCCCGTCCGCACTGAATCGAAGAAGATGCAATACCTCTACGACTCCGGCGACGCGGCCGTCTTCATGGACAGTCGCGATTACGACCAGATCGAGATCCCGACCGACGCGCTCGGCGATTCGATGCGGTGGGTCCTGCCGAACGCCGAGGTCGAGATCCTTTTCGTCGATGAGAAGCCCAGCGACGTCCAGGTGGGCGGCGCGATCGAGATGAAGGTCACCCAGACCGATCCCGGCCTCAAGGGCGACACCGCGTCCGGCGGCGGCAACAAGCCGGCGACGCTGGAGTCGGGCGTGGTCGTCCAGGTGCCGCTCTTCATCAACGAGGGCGAAACGGTCCGGGTCGACACCCGCACCGGCGAGTACATGTCGCGCGCCTGAGCCGACCTGCGCGGCGCCTACGATGCGCGGCGGATGACCGCCTATGACCCCAGCCAGTGGAGCGAGCTCTTCGTCGCCACCGCCGGCGCCACGGCGGCGCTAGCCGGCCTCGTCTTCGTCGCCGTCTCGATCAACATCGAGCGGATCCTCGAGTTCCCGGGCCTGCCGGAGCGGGCGCTGGAAACCCTGCTCTTCCTGGTCTCGGTGCTCCTGGTCTCGATCGTCGGCCTGATCCCGGGCCAGAGCCACGTCGCGCTCGGTGCCGAGCTGCTCTTCGTCAGCCTCTCGATCGGCGCCGCGATCACCCGGCTGCCGACCATCCAGGCGACGACTGGGGAGGAGCCACGGCTCTGGGTCTGGAGCCGTTGGACGGTGCGGCTCGCCGCGACCGTGCCGCTGGTCGTCGGCGGCGCCAGTGTCTTTCTCGAGTCTGGCGGCGGGCTCTACTGGGTCGTCGCCGGGATCGTCTTCGCCATTACCGGCGCCGTTGCCAGCGCCTGGGTCCTGCTGGTCGAGATCCTGCGTTAGGTGCCTGTCCTGAAAACCGGGAGAATGGGCTGATGCGCAGGTCCGACCAACGCCGCGACGCCGTCTTCGCCAGCTATCAGAGGGACGTCACCGGGCGCCCGCTGGAGGAGCTGATCGCCGATGCGAAACCGCTCACCCGTGAACTCGCCGAGGGCGTCGACGCCGAACGCGAAGAGCTCGACGAGGTGATCGCCGACTACGCCAAGGGCTGGACCGTCGACCGGATCGCGCCGCTGGACCTCAACGTGATGCGGGTGGCGCTGTACGAGATCGAAGCGGGCCTGGTCCCCTTCGAGGTCGCGATCGACGAGGCGGTCGAGATCGCCAAGGAGTACTGCGGCGCCGATGCGCCCAAATTCATCAACGGCATCCTCGGCGCGATCGTCCGCGAGCGGGAACCGGCCAAGTGAACGGTCGCCTGCAGGAGATCACCGCGCGGCTGCGCCAGATCTCCACCGAGCTGGATGGCGAGGGGACGAGCGACGAGCGGGCCGCCGAGCTGGCCGCCGAGGCCGCCGACCTCTCCGCCGAGGCGGTCGAGGAGGCGAACCGCCAGGCGCGCGAAGCGGCGAGCGCCGGGTGAGCGTTTCTCCAGCGTCGATGTACCCCGAGGATCTGCGTTCCCTGGTCGACGCCGCGCTCGACCGACTTCGCTTCTCCGCCGCCCCGCCGACCGCCGGCCTGGAGGAGGCGATGCGCTACTCGCTGCTGGCCGGGGGCAAGCGGGTCCGCCCGGTCCTGGCCCTCGCCACCGCCCGCGCGCTCGGAGCCGACCCCGAGCGCTTCCTGCCGGTCGCGTCGGCGATCGAGCTGATCCACACCTACTCGCTGATCCACGACGACCTGCCGGCGATGGACGACGACGAGCTGCGCCGCGGCCTGCCGACCTCCCATATCGAGTTCGGCGAGGACGTGGCGATCCTCGCCGGCGACGGCCTCTTCGCCGAGGCGGTCCGGCTCTTCTGCGGACAGCCGGGCGATCCCGCCCGGGTGCTGACGGCGATGGGCGAGTTGGCGGGGGCGACGGGGGTCGACGGCATGGTCGGCGGCCAGTACGTCGACGTGATCGGCACCGAGGACGACGCCGGGGGATTGCGCGCCCTGCACGCCCTGAAGACGGGCCGGTTGATCGCCGCCAGCGTCGGCGTCGTACTGATACTCGAGGGGCTCGGCGAAAATGAGACAATTCCCTATCGCCGTTTCGCCGACGAGCTGGGGGTCCTCTTCCAGATCGTCGACGACATCCTCGACGTGACCGAGAGCGACGAGCAGCTCGGTAAGCCACATGGAAGCGACGAGCGACATGGCAAACTCACCTACGTCAGCCTTTTCGGGCTCGGGCGGGCCCGCGAGCTGGCCGCCGAGTCACACGCGAAGGCGATGGCGGCGCTGGCCGAGGCGGCCGGCGAGACGGATGACCTGAGGCGCGTGGCCGACTACATCTTCACGAGGAACGAATGAGCGAAAAGCCCCCCACCCAGGGCAACGAGGACAAAAAACCCGAGCTGTTGCTGCCGAGCATCGACGGCCCCGCCGACCTGCACGAGCTCGACGACGAGCAGCTGCAGCAGGTGGCCCAGGAGATGCGCACCTACATCATCGACACGATCGGTGAGATCGGTGGGCACTTCGGCGCCAACCTCGGCACCTGCGAGCTCGCCGTCGCCCTGCACAGCCTGCTCGACTCGCCCCGCGACAAGGTGCTCTGGGACGTCGGCCACCAGTCCTACCCGCACAAGGTCCTGACCGGCCGCCGCGAGCAGCTGCCGACGATCCGCCAGTACGAGGGCCTGGCCCCGTTCTGCTCGATCGAGGAGTCCGAGCACGACATCATGGGTGCCGGCCACGCCTCGACCTCGATCGGCTACGCGGTCGGGCTCAAGGAGGCGATGCGCAAGGGGATCGGCGAGGACGGCCGCGTCGCCGCCGTGATCGGCGACGGCGCCCTGACCGGCGGCGTCGCCTACGAGGCGATGCTCGCTGCCGGCGGGCTGCAGACGCCGTTCGTGATCGTCCTCAACGACAACGGCATGTCGATTTCGCCCAACGTCGGCGCCCTCTCGCGCTACTTCAACCGGATTCGCCTCAACCCGCGCCTCTTCCACGCCCGCGAGGGGGTTGAGGACCGGCTGACCAAGCTGCCACTCGGCCTCGGCCGCCGCATTGAGCGGCTCGGCCCGGAGATCAAGTCGGCGATCAAGGCCTACTGGGCGCCCGGTCTCTTCTTCGAGGAGCTGGACATCGCCTACATGGGGGTGATCGACGGCCACGATGTCCACGCCCTGCGCGAGGCGCTCAAAGAGGCCTTCGAGGCCGAACGCCCGGTCGTCGTCCACATCCACACCGTCAAGGGCAAGGGCTTCGCCCCCGCTGAGGAGGGCGGCCTGGAGTCGATGGAGAAATGGCACGCCGCCAAGCCCAACTCGATCGTGAACGGAAAACCCGCCGCCTCCTCTGCTCCCGCGACCCCGAAGGGGTCAGATATGGATTCGGGATCGCTTTCGCGTCCGGGGGCGGCGGGGCTGGTAGAGGTCCGCGAAACGGACGCACCGGATGCGATCGCGCCGGAGATGCTGGAGAAGCCACCGGCCGCGGGGACGCCGCCGCAGTACACCCAGGTCTTCGCCGACGCGCTGGTGGCGGAGGCCGAGCGCGACGAGCGGGTGATCGGGATAACCGCGGCGATGGCGGGGGGGACCGGCCTGCAGAAGCTCGCCGACGAGCTCCCCGAGCAGTACTACGACGTCGGCATCGCCGAGCAGAACGCCGTCCTGCTCGCCTCGGGGCTGGCGCTGCAGGGCGCCAAGCCCGTCTGCGCGATCTACTCGACCTTCCTGCAGCGCGCCTACGACCAGATCATCCACGACGTCTGCCTGCAGAAGCTGGACGTGACCTTCGCGATGGACCGAGCGGGGCTGGTCGGCGACGACGGCCCGACCCACCACGGCGCCTTCGACATCTCCTACTTCCGCCCGATCCCGCACGTCGTCGTGATGGCCCCGCGCGACGAGGCGATGCTGGTCCACATGCTCCACACCGCCGTCGCCTACGACGGCCCGGCGGCGCTGCGCTATCCGCGCGGGGCCGGGGAGGGGGCGAAGCTGCCGGCGAAGCCGAAGCTGATCCCGATCGGCAGCGGCGAGGTGCTGGTCGAGGGCGAGCGGGTGGCGCTGCTCGGCTACGGCTACGGCGTCGCGGTCGCCGAGGAGGCGGCCGGGATCCTCGCCGGCCACGGCCTCGAGGCGACCGTCGCCGATGCCCGCTTCGCCAAGCCGATCGACGGCGAGCTGGCCGAGCGCCTGGCTCGCGAGCACGACCTGGTGGTGACGATCGAGGAGAACGTGTTGCCCGGCGGCTTCGGCTCGGCGGTGCTGGAGCACCTCGAGGACGCTTTCGCCGACACCCCGGCGGAGAGGGCGCGGGTGCTCCGGGTCGGTCTTCCCGACCGCTACGTCACCCATGGCAAGCCGGCGCTGCTGCGAGCCGAGGCCGGTCTCACCGGCGAGTCGGTGGCCGAGCGCGTGCTCGCCGCGCTGCCCTCGGCCCAGCCCGTATTGGGCTAGATCGAGTACAGATGCGTATCTAACTAATTTTGACGATTGATCCAATCGTCGCAATCGAATAGATTGCCCCTGTCTCTCCGGTGATGGTTGAAAAAGGCAACGGTCGTCAGGCCCGCGCTTTCTGGGGATCGCCATAGGGAAGAGAGGCATCTCTGTATATGTGGGTCCGTTGGGGGACGGACCTCCTAGCGACCGGCCGCCTAGCGCGGCCGGTTTCGCGTGGCGCTGGAGTCGATGGCCGCGAGCGCCGAGGCGATGCGCGACCAGGGCGATTTCTCGTCCCTGGCCGGCCCGGCTCAGATCAAGCGGCGGCTCGGGGCTGAGCCCCCGCGCGCCTAGCTCTCCTCGGCGAGGATCGCGTAGATCCTGCGGCGGCTCTCGTCGAGCAGCTCGCGGACCCGTTGCTGCTGGCCTTCGTCCGCGGCGTGGAAGACCTGGCCGATCGCGTGGTGGAGCTTGCCGACGCTGTCGCGCAGGTGGATCGCCTCGGGGGCGGCGCCGGCGCGGACGGAGTCCCAGGGCGCTTCCTCGCCGGCCTTTGCCTCCTGCTCGGTGGTGCCGGTCTCGGTGAGGGCGAAGCGGCGCTTGCCGTCGCTCTCCTCGCCGCGGATCAGGCCCTCCTCCTCGAGCATCTGCAGCATCGGGTAGATCGAGCCGGCGCTCGGGGTCCAGGCCCCCTGGGTGCGCTCCTCGATCTCCTTGATCATCTCGTAGCCGTGCATCGGTCGCTCGGCCAGCAGGGCCAGGACCGCGGCTCGGACATCGCCTCGTCGGGCTCGGGGCCCGCCGCGTCCGCGTCCGTAGCGGGGGCCGCGACTGCGAGCGAACTCCTCTCGGTGGTGATGGCCGGAATGTCGTGATTCGTGTCTGTGGTGCATCTGAAACCTCTCTATCGGAGACTAACGCGATATATCGTAACAACTCGTATCGGTCGGCCTGATCGTTTGCCCGCAGGCCGGCGGGGTAGCGTGCTCGCATGAAGATCCTCTTCGCCCCGATCGGCATCGTCACCGGCCTGATCGCCGGCATCGCCGCCCAGAAAGTGTTCGAGCGCCTCTGGGCGATCGTCGATGACGAGGACCCGCCGGCGCCGGATCAGCGTCAGGTCGCCCCGAAACTGATCGCGGCGCTGCTCGTCGAGGGGGCGATCTTCCGGCTGGTCAAAGGCATCACCGACCACGGCGTTCGCAGCGGCGTCACCCGGCTCACCGGTCGCTGGCCCGGCGAGGACTCAGCCGAAGCGTCTTAGACGGAGGCGGGCGGAACGTCCGCTTCGCAGGTGAGCGCCAGCTCCTGCCAGGGCGCGATGTCCCAGTAGCGGCGAGCGGCACCGGAAGTGGAAGGCAGCACCCAGACCTCAGCGCCGCCGAGCTGCTCCTCCTGCAGACCGAAGCGAACGTCCCGTTCGAGCGCTCCGCGCGCGGCGTTCTTGCCGTTGAAGGCGAGACGAGCGGGTTCCGCCGCCGCGACCTTCTCCTGCAGCGCGGCGACGTCGAACTTGACCGTGCCGACTTCCTCGTCGGAGCCGTAGAGCACCTTGCAGATGTCGGTCAGGCCGATCCCGAACTCCGGCAGCCGCCCAAATTCCGCCGGCTCGAGCTGTACCGGTGTCAGCTCGGTTGCGTGGAGCGCCTTCCAGAAGCCGTTGCCGGGCCCCGCGTAATAGGCCCCGTCCCTGGCGGAAGCCGTCCCCGCCGCCGTCCCGCAGAAGACCACCCGCAGCCCCGGTCGCAGCAGATCCGGCAGCACCTCCATCGGCTGACGCCTCGCCATGGTCCGGACCCTAATCGATGTCAGAACAGAAATTCTCCTCCGAGGGGAGGGTGTCCTTCGGCCAACCACAGGGAGGAAAAGGGGATGCAGGAGCCGCGACGCTGGTACGCTCACGCGCTTGACGCATTAGCTCGGAATTCCCCATGCGAAGCTGCCTGCCAAGACCCGTCGTCGCAGCCATACTCGCGTGGGGGATGGTGGTTGTAACGCCTGGCATCGCGTCCGCCGCACCTGTCGCGATCAACGGCAGCCCGCTGACCGTCTACGTCGGCCCGCAGGGGCAGCTTCAGGGCAGCCTCGCGGACGCGAGCAGGATCTACTACTCCCCGCTCGAGCAATTGGGCGACGCTGGGTTCTTCCTCGCCTTCCCGACGGCGGGTGCGGGGCCGGCCGAGCTGAACGGGCACGTCTGGGGCTTCGAAGGCAGCGCTGGTCCGCATGGGCTCGATCAGTACGTGAACACCGCCCAGAAGCCGGTGACGGGCAGCGGCACCGCCGCGGACCCGTTCAGCCAGTTGACCGAATACAAAGCCGTGGGGGGGACTGACGGCGTTTACGTCGCCCAGACCACCACCTACGTCAACGGCGCTCAGCAATTCGAGGCAAAGTGGGCCGTCACCAACAAAACGGGGACGCCACTCAACTTCCGTGCCCTCGCCGCCGCGGACTTCTACTTCGAAGGCGACGACAGGGGGACCGGCATCTTCACGCTCGGCCCACCCCGCTTCGTCGGTGGGGTCAACGTCGACAGCGGCCGCTCGGGTGGCTTCGTCGAGGTCAGCGACGGCATCTCGCCGCCTTGGAGCCATTATCAGGAGCTTGCCTTTCCGGCCGTTTGGACCGAAGTCGTCGAGCGCGCCGCGGAGTCGATACCGAGTGGCTTCGACGACACGGTCGATGCCAACGACGTCGACAATGCCGGCGGAGTCGAGTGGGATCAGTACGGGGAAGCTGTTCTCTCGGTTGGAGCATCGGCCACGTTCGAGCTGCTGGTCCGCACCGGTCAACCCGCCGCCCTGCAGCTCAACCCGACGAATGCCGCCGCGCCGCAGGGCGTGCCGATCGCGATCAGCGCGACGGCGGTCGACTCCAATGGTGCGCCATACGCGGGCCAGGCCTTGCGCTACGCGATCACCGGCGCCAACCCAGGCTCGGGCGCGGTGACGCTCGATGGCAGCGGCACGGCCGTGGTCACCGATCCCGGCACGAATGCGGGCGGCGATACGGTTGCCGTCTTCGTCGATTTCAACGGCGATGGAGTCCGCGAGGCCGCGGAGCCGCAGGCCTCTGCGCTGACCACGTTCGTCGACCAGGTTCCCCCGAGCTGCAAAATCAAGATCCGCGGCGACCGCCCCGGCGGAGGTGGCGGCGCCGGCCGCCCGCTGGTGATTACGGTGGATTGCAACGAGACCTCGTCCGTGACTGTCAACGCAACGCTGATCGCCCCCGCGGCCGCGAACCGCTCGAGCGCGGCGGCGCGGCAGCGGCAGCGGCAGCGGCAAAGGGCGGGCAAGAGGGTCAAGTTCAGGCTGCCCAGCACGAAAGCGGAGATCCCGCTGGGTGCCAGCACCGCCCTGCGGATCAAGGTGCCGAAGAAGATCGCTCGCAGGTACGCGGGCAGCAAGCTCACGGCAAAGATCGTCGCGACCGTCGAAGACGGTGCCGGCAATCGCAGCAAGGCCAGGAAGACCGCCAAGGTCAGGATCGCCGGGTTCAGTCAGTCCGGGGTGCGGCCTCGGTGAGTCCGGCCGAAGCATCGACGACTCCGACATATGGTGAAACCTGGGGCCATTCTTCCGTGTGCTCCGTGGTGAGGTGACTGGACAAAGGCTGAGGAGCGAGCGGTTCGGGTTGGGGGAATTCGGCCTCCACCAACAGAAAACGCCCCACCGGGGAGGCGGGGCGCTTCTGGGGTTACTACAGGGAGGAGAGAGGTCCGACCCGCCGCTTGCTAGAGCGGAAAACAGCCTCTAGAGCCAAATCGTTTCCGGCTGAATCCGGTTGTAGCCGGTTGAATCGTGTCGGACTGTGGCACCGCTGTGGCACGGGGCCGATCGCGATGTCGAGATCTGGCTCGGATAGAGATGGTGCAAATTTTCTCGGCTCTGGCAACCAAGTCCGAACCTGACCGTGCCGATCTAGAGTTCGGCACCGAGTCGCACTCAGGCTAGTCATAGAGCCAATCGATTCTCCGGGGCACCACGACGTACTGGCAGCGTCGCCACCTGGCTCTCGTGGGCTCGGTTCCGACCGCGCGCGAATCTATCTTCGATCAATGGCGAAGATCGGCCGAAACGATCCGTGTCCTTGCGAGAGCAGGCTCAAGTACAAGAAGTGCTGTGAAGGGAAGTCTGAGCTGCAACCTCCCCCTCTGACCGGGAAGGTGCCGCCGGGCTTCACGCAACTCGTCATCGAGACTGAGAACGGGATCGCGGTGAGGAACATCCCGCCGCCAATGCCGCTCCGGCTTCTGGAAAGCCAGGGAAAAGAGGCGGAGGCCGCTACTCGCAGCGCGGCTGCCTCGTGGGGGCTGCACGATTTCGTCTTCAGGCCGAGCGTGCGCCAAACGGGGTCTGGAGTGAGAGAGCTGGGCGATGGGCTGCTGCTCGTCGGAGATATTGGGGTCGTCGTGCAGGTAAAGAGTCGGACGGCGCCCTCGGGCCGAGACGAGAAGGAGACCCGGTGGCTTGAGGGAGCAATCCGAAAGGCGACGAGTCAAGGCCGCGGGACGGTCCGCCAGCTTTGCCTTTCTCCGGCACCGATGACAAACATGCGAGGCCGAGAGGTCGAGGTCGAGGGCCACGACTACCGCTGGGTTACGGCTGTTGTGATTGACCACAACGAGATCCCGGAGGGCTTCGTGCCCGAGGTGTCCGACGACGCCGTGGTCCTCTTGCGCAGAGACTGGGAATTTCTCTTCGACCAACTCAAATCAACCCATACGGTTGGCCGCTATTTGGAGCGGGTTGCGGGCGACTCGTGCATTCTGGGCTCCGAGCCGACGCGCTACTACGAATTCGCAGCGGCAGACCTCGCCGCGGAGCCAACCCCTCTTACGGCCGAGTTTCAGCTTCGCGGTATCCAAGAAGTTTCCGAGCCCTTGCTACCGATGGCGCCAGCAGGCACTGAGGATGCTCGCGACTATCGGATGTTCAGGCGGATTCTGGAGGACATTGCCCTGACGCCTCTCGACGTTGCGTCTGAGGCGGCGCGGGTGAAGTCGCTTGGCGAACTCGATGGTCTTCCGGTGCTTCAGCGAGCGTCCATCGGTCGATACTTGAGGGAGGGCCTCGACAGCATGTCGAGGATTAAGGACTCCGAGGTGCTCTGGCACCTGCGTCGGGTGTCGGGAGGCGCCGGCGCGACTCAGCTCGGCTTTGGGGTCTGCTCCCAGTTCAATCGCGAACTGCAGACGGCGTTCGGCGCGTGGCTCGAACTCCGGCATCACGAGTTCTCTGACCGCATCGGCGAGCAGGCCGGAGCCGTAAGCATCGGGGTTTTGCTGACTCCGCGGCGCGACGGTCGCAGGCCGTGGGACACGAGCATGTCGGTTCTCCGTGGTAAGAATCCGCTGACTGCGGAGGAGCTGGATGCCTACCGGGATATCTGGAAAAGCGAGTCGGACGCCGTAGGGATGGCAGCGTAGACGCAGGTTTGGATGGCAGGTCGCCTCTAGCCAGCGCATTTCTAGGCTTGGTCCACCGGCGTTGCCACTGTCACCCGGTTTCGACTTGCATCAAGGTGCTTTGCCAGGCACAAAGTCGAGAGGTCCGACCCACCGCTTGCTAGAGCAGAAAACGGGCTGTAGAGCCAAATCTCCCCGGCTGAATCCGGTTGTAGTCGGTTGATTCGTGTCCGACTGTGGCACCACCGTGGCACCGACCCTGAAAGCCCCCAAATGGCGCTGCGCGCGAGCCCTTAGAACGGCAGACGCGAGCAGCCGTTAACTGCCCTCGCGCGTTCGGCGCCGCTGCCTTCATCTAGGGCGTCGAACGGGTTAGCTTCCGTTTCGAGCTTCGGTGCGGCCGTGTTTGCGGCGGCAGCGGCCACGCACCCTTGGTAGTGCTGCTCAGACGCCAGCCAGAGCAGGGCGGCCAGGGCGACTGCGGCGAGGGCGACTGCGACCAACTTCACACCGGCAGGGTAGATCGGTCCCCGGACGGGCGATCCCGTATGTGATCGGCGGAGACACTGAGGATTCAGCTGGCGATGAAAATGGCGACCGCCGTGCCGACGAGCGAAAGCGCGGCGATCGAATCCGGTTGTGGACGGCTATCAGTGTAAAACTGGTCCACGCCTGACCCACGGCTATTTGGCTGGTTCTCAGGAGCCTCGATTTCGAGAATTGTCTAAGTGAAACGGTCCCCAGGTGCCGCAAAGCGGTCCCGTAATCTATGACTCATGGGGGGAGACGGCAGTGGAACCGACGGCGAGTCCGACCGCGTTGGCGCCCTGCGTCGCTGGTGGCGGCGTCGCACTGTTCGTTCGATCAAAAAGGAGCTGGACCGCTCCGACTCGGCTGTAACGAAAAAATGGGACGTGCGCGATAACTCAGAGACGCGGCTGCCCGATGGAGAGACCATCCATCTAGGGGGCATAGTTCTCACTGAGGCCTTTACTCCTTCGACTGTGTCGTCGCTATTTAAAGCGTTGGACCGTTGGCCCGCAGAACGTCCCGATGAAAAGAAGGATCGCCTTCAAGAGCTAGCGAGAAGTCGAGGAACGCAGCGCGGCGGCTGGCAAAGCTTGGGGTATGTGCGGCCGCCCGGTACCTTCACTTTGGGCGGCCCCGGTGCCCACGATGAGACGCTCCCAGCGGGTGTTGAAGCCGTATGGCTAAGGGTCAGCTATGTCACTTCGTCATTAGCGATGGTTGTGGCGACCTTCACCTTGGCGGAGGAGAGGGGGGACCTATCGGCAATCCTCCGAGCGGATTATCGAACCAATCACCGCGATACCTATCTCACGGTCTATGGACGGTTCGGCAGGATTCGTGCGTGGATTCCGTGGTCTCGCCCGTCTCAGTATCGGGCCGGATCACATAGGAGCGGAGTGGAAGACCAAAAGCGGGAGAAGGTTGATGGGCTCGTCGCTGGGTTTGAAGAGTCCTGTAGTCGGTGGTTCTACGGAAAGTTTTCAGGCCGGTTCGCCGCTGCCACGAAGGAGGATCGCCCCGTCATCCGGATGCTCTTCACGCAAGACCATGTCCCGTACGAGGACCGCCATCACTGGTCGAGACCCCTCGGGCTGGATTTTGCGCTCCCGCTTTGGCGCTCAGACGAAATCCCTGGGTGGTGGCTGTCAGAAGAGGTGTGGCCGCGCAGGAATGAGCGCAACGTGCTCACGTTGGCTGCCAGGCGACAGGATGCCGCCGAGCAGCATGGGGGCGATGAGCAACGAGACTCGAATTGGTCTCTTACGCAGAGTTTTGGCGAGGATCAAGCCCAGCTTGCGGCTGTACACGCCCTGCCGGCGCTTCTATCGATTTATGCGAGCCGACTCGCCGCTTTGCGGGACAAAGCGGAGATCCGAAGACATCCTCGGCGCCCAGTTCGTGAAGGCTTGGCATTGGACGCTTATCTCGTGGGCGATGGCCTTGATGCTGCGACGGTTGCGTCAGACCTTGACGCCTACACTGAGGATCTGGATCACTTCCGATGGGGCGTTCCGGAGTTCACGGAACACCTCGAACACCTCCCGGAGGGAACGCGCGCTCGGAGGCGTGATCCTCGCGAATACGTGCCGCTCCTCCGCGATGTAATTCGCGAAGAGGCGGCGCGGGTAGCAAATGATTCATCGGTGACCACCGAGAACATCAAGGCGTCGGCAGAGCTGCGGCAGGCAATTTCTAATACGAGGCTCCAGCGTGTCACGCTGTTGCTCTCCGCTGTCGCCGCTGCCATCGCCGTCCTTAGCCTTTTGGTGGCGCATCATTAGAAAGGTTCCTTGTGTCCACCGGGGGATCTCGCGCGAAACTAGCCCATGAGCGGATAAAACAATTCTAGATACGGCGACTCAGCCCTCGCCCGTTAGCTGCCATTCCTTTGCACAATCGTTCCAGCCATAGGAGCCCGGGGCCAAGGTCTCGAAATCGATATCAAGGAGGGCATCCCAGCCCTCGTCGGACATCAAGTCTGAGAGCGTGATCTCCGGCTCGGTAAGTCGCTCTCTTGGAAAGCCGGTCGGACGGCCTTGAGGTCGAGTTGCAGCCCACTCCTCTGGCGTTACGGACTCGGGGCGCACGTACACCTGTCGCAGATACGCCTCCCTGTCGTTGCGAGCCGCGTGAATGTCGCGGAAGAACTGCTTGAGGCGCTTGCGTGCGCCTTCGGCGGTCGGCTGTAGAAACACGCTCAAGAAGGTGCTGACACTCGTCTGGATGATGATCACGGCGATCCCCTCGCCCTGCGCACCGACCACGGCTTCGCAGGGACCGACGAGGCCAGCGCGTCGCATGACCGCGTCTACGGCTCCCACCTGGTCGGCAGTCGCGCCCGCGCCGATCATGGTCCGAACGTCTTCCACGGACAGATCGTCGTGGCTTTTGGCCGTTCCGTCAAACACCCGGCGCCGAGCGAAGCAACCAGAGCCACCAAGAAGGCCATCGAAAAGAGAGCCACCGATCTAGTAGCTCAGCTCAACTTGGCAGCACTCCACAAGCTAGTCACTGCAGCTAGTGCCGTAGCTGTAGACAGCAAGCCAAGGCAGAACTACTCAACAGCAACCCCCTCACGCCCTATCACTGGGTGCCAGTGTCCCTTCCGCAAGCGCGGTGGCCGAAGCGTCAGACCACCGGCCTAGCGTCCTCGGCGCGACGGGCTGACCCCGCACTATCTCGTCGCCTCGGGGGAGGCTGGCCAGAAGGGTCGTGTCGCCCGTCGCGCTTTAGAGGACCGATGGCGTGACCTGATAGGAGCCCGCTTGAAAGCCCCCACCCAGTTCCGTCCGCCTTCGCTCCGCCATCCGAGGACACCGCAGAGGACAGGAGCCGCAGTTGATCACGATCGGAATCGACCCCCACAAAGACACCCACACCGCCGCCGCGGTCAAAGACGCGACGGGAGAGCTCCTCGGCGAGTTGACCGTGGCCGGGACCGAGGAGGGCCACGAGCGCCTCCTCGCCTGGGCCCACGAGCTGGCCGCCGACGGTGGCCTGCGCCTCGCGCTCGAGGACTGCCGTCACGTCAACGGCCCCCTCGAGCGCTTCCTGCTCGCCGCCGCCGAGCCGGTGGTGCGGGTCGGCACCCGGCTGACCGCGCGGGAGAGAAGGGGCGCCCGCACGGTCGGGAAGTCAGATGCGATCGACGCCCTCGCGGTCGCCCGCGCGGCCCTGCGTGAGCCCGACCTGCCCCGGGCCTCCCATGACCCGAGACTGCGCGAGCTGAAGCTGCTGGTCGACCACCGCGAGGACCTCGTCGCCGAGCGGACGCCCACTGCATGCGCCTGCGCTGGCACCTCCACGACCTCGACGCGGGCCTCGAGCCCTTCGGCCGCACCCTCGATCGCGAGGCGACCCGCCGCGGCCTCTCCCAGCGCCTCGGCCGCTACCGGGCCCAGGGCGTCCTCGTCGGGATCTGCCGCGAGCTCCTCACCCGGATCGGCGAGATCACCCGCCGCGTGCGCGAGCTGCGGGCCGAGATCGGGGCGATGGTCAGGCCACTAGCCCCGGCGCTCCTCGCGATCTCGGGCGTCGGCGATCTCGTCGCCGCCCGCATCCTGGTCGAGACCGACGCCGGGCGCTTTCGCTCAGACGCCGCCCTCGCCCGCCACGCCGGCTGCGCGCCGATCGAGGTCTCCTCGGGGCGCAGCCATCGCCATCGCCTCTCGCGCCTTGGCAACCGCAAGCTGAACGCCGCCCTCCACGTCGTCGTCCTCACCCAGGCCAGGGTCCACCCGCCGGCGCGTGCCTACCTCGCCAAGAAGCGGGCGGAGGGCAAGACGACCAAGGAAGCGTTCCGCTGCTTGAAACGACACCTGGTCCGGGTCGTCTTCAGGGCGCTGCAAACGCCGCCAGAGCCGGCAGTTTCTCCTTCTTCATCTTGATCGAGAGTCCCCGAAACACCGTTGGTTCTCAGAGGTGTTCTTGACATAGGAGCGACCGCGGTGATCCGCGTGCCGCGGCCTGGACCGAGAACGGCTCGAAGCTCCTGCTGTTAGTTGATCCTGTCGGCGTTTGCTTGGAGCGAATCGCCCCGCTCAACTTCCCAAGTCTCCAGCTCGGTCGACGCCATGATGGCGTCGATCAGATCGCGGCTGCCGCCGACGAGCGTTGAGTCGAGGTCGTACTCACTGGCGACATACCACGAGTGATCCGCCGGCCAGATGAGGTTCGGCGCCTGCGAGAACCAGTGGACCGGATCGGGTGGAGGTGGCGGCGGCTCGTCGGGACGACGGATGTAGGCGTAGGCGCTGAATCCCGCTTCGCTCTCGTAGCCGACTCGGTGGGCTGCCTCCAGGGCGCCGGAGAAGACAACAAAATCCCTGCCGGGCCAGCGAAGCTGCGACGCGTCTGGGTATGCCTCTTCGACGCCGCCGTGGATCGTGCTGAGGCCGAAGAAGCAGTGTGCTGCGTCTGCCATGTGGGCAGCGAGCACATCGCAGAGCGCCGCCAACGTTCTCGGCTCCAATTCTCCCGGGGGAGGATTGCCGCCGGGCCATTCGGAGCCGGTCATTTCCGGCGGATTGTTGGAGCCGACCAGCTTGTGCCACTGCATCTGGCGGTGAGCGGTCCGACCCAGGGCAGCGGCGACCTTGGCCCATGTCACGAATTGGCCCTCGCGGTCAGTCGCCGGGTGCAGGACGCGCACATAGGCGTCGTAGCCGCTGGGGACCTGCTGTTTGACCTTGCCGCCGAGGCCGCCTTCGAGCCGCGGCTCGATCCAGGCGCCTGCGGCGGCGCCATCAACGATCTTCAGATCCTCAAGCATCGCTTCCCACTTTGACGGACCACCGTCGCCTCGGCATGAAGTTGCCCGATACACCCGCCCCTTCCGAAGGACAACAGGGGTATGCAAGCCCGTCTTTCGATCCGCCGCTCGGATGCCTTCCCGCGCCCCTTTCGCCGCCGGTGCGCAGAACTCCGGGGGCGTTGCGCCGCCGCGCAGGACGAAGAGTGCATGCCCCTCGCGAACCGATCGCTCCCGTCCGTTGACAACAAGGGCGTGGATACCCGCGATCGATCCGCTCTCTTCCAGGGACGGCCGCGCTGATGCTCTCGATCGGCAAGCTCGGCGCCGGCCAGCACAGCTACTACCTCGACAAGGTCGCCGAAGGCGCCGAGGACTACTACTCCGGCGAGGGCGAGGCCGAGGGCTACTGGCTCGGTGACGCCTCCGAGCATCTCGGCCTCGACGGAAAGGCCGAGCCCGACCAGCTCGTCGCGATGCTGACCGGTCGCAACCCCGGTCGACGGCGAGCTGCTCGGCCTGAAGTCAGCTCCCGGTCGCGAGCCCTTCCCGGCTTCGACCCTGACCTTCTCGGCGCCGAAGTCGGTCTCGCTGACCTGGGCACTCGGCGGCCATCCCGTCTCCGGCCAGGTCAAAGAGGCCCATGCCGCCGCCGTCGCCGAGGCGCTCGGTTATCTGGAGCGCCAAGCCTGCTGGACCCGGCGCGGCCGTGGCGGCCATGAGTTCGTCCCCGGCAACGGCTCCTCGCCGCCGCACCGTGCCGCTGCTGGCTGCTCTGCGCTCCTACCTCTGGGACTTCCTACCGCGAACGGGGCGGGCGGAGAAGACCTCCTGTTTGGCCGGACGGAGGACGATGCCTTTTTTGCGTCAACCATCGACGGCCGAGCAAAGCGGGCCTGGAAGGCGCGCAACAAACGCGAGTGCGAGCTTGCGGAGACGGAGGACCGAGAGCGGGTTTTGCTGAGACCGATCACGCTCCACGAGTGCCGGCACACCTTCGCCTCGCTGCTAATCGACTCCGGCGCAAACCCGAAGGCGATCCAGCAGTTCATGGGCCACTCGAAAATCCAAACGACCTTTGATGTCTACGGGCACCTCCTGCCGGGCAGCCATGACGAGGTCCGCAAGCGCATGGATGCCTATCTGCGGGGCGACGATGCATGATGGGTAGGTCGGATGGCGCAGCTATCCTCGTCGGGATGCCTTTGATTTCGCGGATGAGGTCGGGACGGGTGCGTCGGCTCGAAGAGCAGATGCGGGCGATGAACTCGAAGATCGACGAAATGGCTGAGACCTTCGAGTCGCGCCGCGCTGACGACGAGGCTGCCGCCATTGCAGCGGAGCGCATTCGCAGCGGCGCCGCCGATCACGAGGAAGACGGCGCCGAGGCGCTGGCGAGCCTGGGCATCAAGCTCCCCGAGGGATGACGGCCGACTCAGCCGCTGGGGTGCCTGTCGCCTTTGCTGAGGGCGTTCTTGATGATGTGCGGGAACTCACGGCGGTTTCTTCGAAGGACGATCCGAAGCACGTGGTCCAGGCGGAGGCGCTGAAACAGCGCATCGCCGAACTGCTGGTCGAGTGCAAGGGCAATCCGTTCCTCGGCGAGCTGATGGGTTCGGGACTCCATCCTGAGCTTGCCAACTGCCGCCGCATTCGATTCGACATTCCCTCGTACTCCGGAAAGCCTCGATTCCGCCTGATCTACCGCAACGAGCCCAGTGATGGCGCCGCTGCCAAGTGCCGCTGGTTGACGGTTGCACCTCGCGCGGGGCTTCGTGCCCATCGCAAGGCGAGGCAGCGCTTGGGGCGCGATTGATCGCTGCGCTCTTGCGCGACTGTGGCACCAACTGTGGCACCGGGGCCTTCGGAGCGATCCGGAGGCCGTTTCATAAGCGCCCAGATCCACCGTTTTTGGCTTGCTAAAGCCCCGCACAACAGAAAACGCCCCACCGGGGAGGCGGGGCGCTTCTGGGGTTACTACAGGGAGGAGAGATATGTATCTCTATATATGTGGATCTGTGGGAGGTAGGTGAGCCCTGGGATGTCGTGGGCGCCTGTTGTGGGAAGCAACGGGGGCCATATTTACGACGCGGGACTCAGCCAAGAAGTCTTTGGGTTTTGCCTTTCATCGTCATCTCCAACTTGATCCTTGAGCAGCGTACGAACGTATGTGCGATTTGTGTGTGAGAGCGATCACAGAGACCCCTGCATTGGGGGGGCACTTCGCTCCTCCCGGCCACCGCCGCGCGCCGACAGACCAGAGGTGGCGCTAAAACCGGGTATTGAGAGTTGCATACCCCCTTAAGGGTCCAATAAACGACCGGCCAGGGAGCCCCGCTGTAGCGTTCCCGGAGTGAAGAAGACCCGGATAGACGCGGTTTTGGCGGAGCGGGGATTGTTTTCGTCGCGCACGGCGGCGGCCGCCGCCGTGCGGGCCGGGGAGGTCCGGGTCGGCCAGGACGGGCCGGTGGCGCTGCGACCGAGCCAGCTGGTCGAGCCGGAGGCGATGCTGATCGTCGACGAGGGCCGGCGCTACGCCTCGCGCGGGGGCATCAAGCTGGAGAACGCACTGGAAGCGCTCGGGATCGACGCTGTCGGGCGCGACTGCGTCGACGTCGGCGCCTCGACCGGCGGTTTCACCGACTGCCTGTTACAGCGAGGGGCCGCGCGGGTCGCCGCCGTCGACGTCGCCTATGGACAGATCGACGTGCGCCTGCGGGAAGATCCCCGGGTGACCGTGATCGAGCGCCTCAACGGCCGCGAGATGCTGCCTTCCGACCTTCCCTTCGCGCCGTCGTTGGCGACCGTCGACGTCTCCTTCATCTCCCTGACCAAGGTGCTTCCCGCCGTCAGCGGCTGCCTGGCACCCGGCGGCGAAGCGCTGGCGATGGTCAAGCCGCAGTTCGAGCTGGGCCGCAAGCGGGTCGGCCGCGGCGTCGTCCGTGACGCCGGCGACCGCCGCGAGGCGATCCTCACCGTCGCCCGGGCGGCCGGCGAGATCGGCCTGTCCGTGCGCGGCATCGCTTCCTCGGGGCTGCCCGGCCCGAAGGGAAACCGTGAGACCTTCCTCTGGTGTGGCGGCGACGGCTCCCCGGTCGCGGACCTCGAGGCCGCGGTCCTCGCCGCCGTGGAGGAAGACGAGTGAAGACCGCCGCGCTGATCACCCACTCGCACCCGCCGGCCGCCACCGAAGCGGTCGCGGTCGCCGTCGCGGTCGCCCGGGAGGCCGGCTGGCGCCTCGTCGCCACGGCGGACGAGCTCTCCAAGCACGGCGACGCCGCCATGGGCGTCGAAGTCGTCACCGGCGACAAGCCTCGCCCCGACATCTGCCTGGTGCTGGGCGGCGACGGCTCGATCCTGCACGCACTGCGCCGCTACGCCCGCACTGGCGTGCCGGTCTTCGGGGTCAACTTCGGGACCGTCGGCTTCCTCGCCGCGGTCGAGCGCGAGGAGGCCGGGGAGGGGATCCGCCGTGCCCTCGACGGCGAGGTCGAGACAATCGAGCTGCCGGGCCTCGAGGTCGCGCTCGACGGCGAGGCCGGGCTCGGCCTCAACGACGTCACCCTGACCCGCCGCCCACACGACCGGGTGGCGGAGCTGAGCTATCGGATCGCCGGCGAGGAGGTCGGCCACGTGCGCTGCGACGGGCTCGTCGCCGCGACGCCCGTCGGCTCGACGGGCTACAACCTCGCCAACCAGGGGCCGATCCTGGCCTGGGGCGTGACGGGCTATGCGGTCAGCTACATCGCCCCGCACTCGCTCACCGCCCGCGCTCTGGTCGTCGCCCCCGGCGACGTCCTCCACGTCGGCAACGCCGCCGGCCGCGAGCCGGTCGAAGTCGCCATCGACGGCGTCTACCTCGCCGATCTCCCGGCTGGCGCGGCGCTGGAGGTCCGCTTCGTCGAGGGCATCGGTCGCCTGGCCCAGCTGCCGGGGACGAGCTTCTACCAGCGAATACGCGAGAAGTTCGGCCACCTGGCGGTCTAAGACCCGAGCTCAGCGGTTGTTTAGGGTGCCCGCCATGGAACGCAAATGGTGGACCCTCGTCCTCGTTTCGATCGCGACGTTCATGTTGTTGCTCGACGTCACGGTCGTCAACGTCGCCCTGCCGGATATCCAGCGCGAACTGCACGCCAGCCTCTCCAGCCTGCAGTGGGTCGTCGATGCCTACTCGCTGACCCTCGCCGCCTTCCTGCTCACCGCCGGCTCGCTTGGCGACCGGTTGGGGCGCCGGCGCGTCTTCACGATCGGCTTCGGCGTCTTCACCTTCGCTTCGTTCCTCTGCGGCATCGCCGAGGACCCGACCCTGCTCAACCTGGCGCGGGGGCTGCAGGGCATCGGCGGAGCGGGGATGTTCGCCACCTCCCTGGCCCTGATCGGCCAGGAGTTCCACGGCAAGGACCGGGCGACGGCATTCGGGGTCTGGGGAGCCGTGGTCGGCGGCGCCGTCGCGGTCGGGCCGCTGGTCGGCGGGATCATCACCGAGAGCTTCGGCTGGGAGTGGATCTTCTTCGTCAACGTCCCGATTGGCATCGGCGCGATGGTCCTGACCGAGCGCAAAATCGTCAACGTCTTCGCCAAAGACCCGGAGCCGATCGACGTGCCCGGCGTCGTCACCTTCTCGCTAGCCCTGTTCCTGCTGATCTTCGGGCTGATCCGCGGCAACCCCGAGGGCTGGGGCAGCCCCTCGATCGTCGCCTGTCTGATCGGCGCCGCCGTGCTGCTGGTCGCGTTCATCGCCATCGAGGTGCGCAGCAAGCACCCGATGCTCGACCTGTCGCTGTTCCGCAAACCCGCCTTCAACGGCGTCTCGGCGGTCGCCTTCGGACTCTCGGCGGGGATGTTCGCGATGTTCCTCTACCTGACCATCTACATGCAGGGGGTGCTCGACTACTCGCCGCTGGAGGCGGGCCTGCGCTTCCTGCCGCTGACGGTGCTCGGCTTCATCGTCGCGCCGATCTCCGGGATGCTCTCGCACCGGATTCCGATCCGGATCCTGCTCGGCACCGGGCTCGCTGTGGTGGGGGTGGGCCTGTTGCTGATGCATGGCATCGCGGCCGACTCGGGCTGGACGACGCTGCTCGTGGGCTTCCTGCTCGCCGGCATCGGCATCGGCATCACCAACCCGGGGATCGGCCAGGCCGCGATCGCCGTGGTGCCGGTCGAGAAATCCGGGATGGGCTCGGGGATCAACACGACCTTCCGCCAGGTCGGGATCGCGACCGGCGTCGCCGGGCTCGGGGCCGTCTTCCAGTCGCGGGTCGACTCGAAGCTCGCGGAGCTGCTGCCGCACGCACCAAGCGGCCTCGGCGAAATCGTCTCCTCGGGTGGCTCCCGCGCTGCCGCCGCCGTGGCGCCGGCCAGGATCCGCCCCGAAGTCGTCCATGCCGCAGACGTCGCCTTCGTCAGCGCCCTCAACGAGATCCTCCTGATCGCCGCGATCCTCTCCTTCGTCGGCGCCGCGCTCGGCTTCGCCCTGGTTCGCTCCGCTGATTTTGTCCAGCCTGCGGGCGACGCAGCATCGTCTGCTGACTGACTCTCCTCGGACGGGTGGCACGGGGGGAGGGGCCGAGAACGTACACCTCGCCCGCAGGCTCCTCCCCCCGTGACAGGACCCGTCCGCCGGAGTGACTGGTACACAGGTGTGAATGCTGCGCGAGCTCCGGATCGAGAACCTGCTGCTGATCGAGCGGGCCGAACTGCGGCTCGGCGAGGGGCTGAACGCGATCACCGGCGAGACCGGCGCGGGGAAGACGGTGCTCGCCCACTCGCTCGACCTGCTGATGGGCGGCAGGGCGAAAGCGCAGATCGTCCGGCCGGGGGCCGAGGAGGCCTGGGTCGAGGGGGTCTTCGACCTGCCCGAGGGGCTGCTGGAGGAGCCGGAGATGGCGGAGCTGGCCGAGCGCCTGCCGAGTGGGGCGGAGGAGGTCGTGTTGGGGCGGCGGGTCTCCGCCGGCGGGCGGACCAGCGCCTTCGTCGCCGGACGGGCCGCGGCGGCGGCTGACCTGAAGCTGCTGGGCGGCCGCCTGCTCGCCTTCTTCGGCCAGCACGAGCACCGCAAGCTGACGATCTCCTCGGCGCAGCTGGAGGTCCTGGATGGCTTTGCCGGCGCCGAGCATCTGGAGACGCGGCGGCTCTACCGGGAGGCGCATCGAGAGTACGGGCGGCTGGCTGCCGAGCTGGCCGAGCTGGCCGAGGCGGAAGGATCGCGGGAGCGCGACCTCGACCTTTATCGCTACGAGCTCGCCGAGATCGAGGCGGTCGCGCCCGACCCCGAGGAGCGGGTAGGGATGGCGACCGAGCGCGAGCGGCTGCGGCACGCCGAGGGCCTGCGCGAGGCGGCGGCCGGGGCGCACACCGGGTTGGCGGGCGCCGAAGAGGATGGCGGCGGCGCGGCGGCGGCGCTGGCCCAGGCCGAATCGCTGCTGCAGGGCGCGGCCGGGGTCGACGCCGGCCTCGACGCGATCGCCGAGCGGGTCGGGGCGCTGGCGGTCGAGCTCGGCGACGTCGGCTCGGAGCTGCGCGACTACGCCGAGGGGCTGGAGTCCGATCCGGCGGCGCTGCTGGCGGTCGAGGAGCGCTTGGAAGCGATCGACAAGCTGGAGCGCAAGCACGGCGGCAGCGTCGAGTCGGTGCTCGAGCATGCCGAGCGCTGCCGGACGGAGATCGCCCGGCTGGAGGGCGCCGAGGTCCGCGGCGCCGAGGCCACGGCGGCGCTGGCCGCGGCCGACAAGCTCCGCGAGGACTTGGGCGAGCGACTGAGCGCCGGCCGGGTCGCTGCCTCCCGGCCGCTGGAAGAGCGGATCGCCGCGGAGTTGGACCAGCTCTCGATGGCCGGCGCCACGCTCGAGGTCGTGCTGGAGCCGCACGCCGATGGCCATGGCGCCAGCGGGCGCGAGACGGTCGAGCTGCGCGTCGCCCCGAACCCGGGGATCGAGGCGGCGCCGCTGCGCGAGGCGGCCTCCGGCGGCGAGCTCTCGCGGGTGATGCTGGCGCTGAGCGGGCTCGGCCAGGCGGCGACGGCGGGCACCCTCGTCTTCGACGAGATCGACGCCGGCATCGGCGGCAACACGGCCCGCGTCGTCGGTGAGCGGCTGAAGGCGCTCGGCGCCGGTCGCCAGGTTCTCTGCATCACCCACCTGCCGCAGGTCGCCTCGCTCGCCGACGTCCACTTCCGGCTCGAGAAGCGGATCGCCAAGGGCGAGTCGGTGGCCACCGTCGAGCACCTCGACGGCGAGGGGGTGGTCGAGGAGATCCGCCGCATGCTCGGCGGCGAGAGCTCCGACGCGGCCGCCACCCAGCACGCCCGCGAGCTCCTGAAGGCGGCCTGACCAAGCAGCTCAAGGACGCAGGAAGCGAAGTGTGCTTCCCACACGAGCGCCCGAGGACGCCGAGATGCGCCGATCAGGCCGCCTTCAGGGGGTTGCTGGGCGCCCGTCTCGTCGCCTAACCTGAAGCGGTGGCCGCCACCAGTCGCCGTCGCCTTCCTGCTCTGCTCGGGCGTCGCAACGGTGTGCGCCCGGAAGCGCCGGTCGAAGGCACCGCCCGCCTGGGGGAGCGCACCAAGCATCTGGTCAAGCGCCTGCGGCCCGGCGACATCGCCGTCATCGACCACGTCAACATCGACCGGATCGCGGCCGAGGAGCTGATCGAAGCCGGCGTCGCGGCGGTGCTCAACGCCGCCATGTCCTCCGACGGGCAGTACCCCAACGCCGGCCCGCTGATGCTGGCGCGCGCGGGGATCCGCCTCGTCGACGCCCCCAGCGCCGGCCTCTTCGATCTGCTCGAAGACGGCGACACGCTGCGGATCGACGGGGGCACGGTCAGGATCGGTGACCAGGAGGTGCTGCACGGGCGGGTGCTCGACGCGGCCGGCCTGGAGCGCCAGCTGGAGGAGCAGCGCGAGCGGATCGACGAGGCGCTGGCCGAGTTCGCCGAAAACACGGTCGCCCACGTGCGCGAAGAGACCGACCTGCTGACCGGCAGCGTCGAGTTCCCGCACACGAGGGCGTCCTTCCGCGACCGCCACGTCCTGATCGTCGTCCGCGGCGACCGCCACCGTCACGACCTGAAGGCACTGCGCGCCTACATCCGCGACGTCCGGCCGCTGATCGTCGCCGTCGACGGCGGCGCCGACGGGGTCCTGGAAGCCGGGCTGAAGCCCGACGTGATCCTCGGCGACATGGACTCGGCCAGCGACGCCGCGCTTGCCTGCGGCGCCGAGCTGGTCGTCCACGCCTATCCCGACGGCCGCGCGCCCGGCTGCGAGCGTCTCGTCGAGGCCGGCCTGAAGCACACGGTCGTTCCCTCCGCCGGCACCAGCGAGGACGTGGCGATGCTGATGGCCTACGAGAAGGGCGCGGCGTTGATCGTCAGCGTCGGCGCCCACTTCAACCTGATCGAGTTCCTCGACCGCAAGCGCGGCGGCATGTCCTCGACCTTCCTGACTCGGCTGCGGATCGGCGAGAAGCTGGTCGACGCCAAGGGGGTGAGCCGGCTCTACAACCCCAGCTCGGCGCTGGCCCCGGTTGGCCTCTTCGTGCTCGCCTTCCTGATCCTGCTGACGATCCTCGTCATCACCTCGCCGGCGCTCAACGACATCTTCGAGCTGTTCTGGCTGAAGATCCGCATCTGGCTCGGCGTCTGAGCCCGGCCCCCGGCGGACGCCGGATCAACCATCTAGCCTTCGCCCGCTGATGGGTTACAGCGGGCGCTACCACGCAACTTCGCTGATCGCCGTGTTCCTGGCGCTGGCGATCGGGATCCTGATCGGCGCCGAGTTCGGCGGCGATGCGCTGACCAGCACCCGCAAGAACCTCGAGGCCAGCCTCGTCAACAACCTCCAGGACGCCCGCTCCAAGAGCGACGAACTGAACGGCCAGCTGGGCCGCTCGAACGAGTTCGCCGACCGCGTCTACCCGGTCCTGACCCGCGAACGGCTGGAGGGCAAGCGGATCGCGATCGTCGCCCTCGGGGGGCTGCCGAGCGAGGACACGACGGCGGTCGAGGACGCGCTGGGACCGACCGGCGCGAAGCTGGTCGGGGTCGGCGTGGTGCGCGAGCCGGTCGACCTCAACGGGCTCGCCGGCGACCTCGCGAAGACGCGCTTCGCCGATATCGCCGGCAACCCCGACACCCTGACCGCGCTCGGCGTCGGCGTCGGCCGCCAGCTGGTCCGCGGCGGCACCCTGCCCGAAGTCGTCCGCGGCCACCTCTTCTCGCGCGCCAGCGGCAGCTTCGGCGCCCTCGACGGCGTCATCGTCGTCCGCAACCAGCCACAGGATCTGGGCCCGGTCCAGCGCGCGACCGCGAGCACCCTGGAAAGCGGGCTGATGAGCGGGATCACGGGCACGCGCACGCCGGCGGTCGGGGTCGAGACCTCGAGCGCGGAACCGTCCTCGATCTCCTTCTTCCAGGGCAACGACCTCTCCAGCGTCGACGACGTCGAGATGACCGCGGGCCAGGTGGCGCTGGTCTTCTCGATGCTGGGCGCCGAGGGCAGCTTCGGGGTCAAGAGCAGCGCCGACCGGCTGCTGCCGGACCTGCTGACCCAGGGCCGCTGAGGTGTACTGGGTCGGCTTCCCGCTGGCGATCGCGCTCTCGCTGTGGCTGCTGCCGGCGGGGGCGCGAGGGCTGCGCGACGCCGGTCTGGTCCGCGAGAACTACCGTGGCGCCGCGCTCGCCTTCCCGCTCGGGGCGGTGCTGGCGACGGTGGCGCTGGTGAGCCTGGCGCCGCTGGCCTTCCTCAACGACCGCGCCGACCTCGACCTGCTCGACCCCGAACTGCGCCGCTGGCTGCCCTACCTGCTGGGGATCGCCTTCCTGGGCTTCCTCGACGACGCGCTCGGCCAGGGCGCCTCTGCCGCGACCCCGCGCGGCTGGCGCGGGCACTGGCGGGCACTGCGCGGTGGCAGCCTCTCGACCGGGGCGATCAAGGCGATCGGGGCCCTGGCGCTGGCCGCCTACGTGGTCTCCGGGCGCGGTTTGGAGGACTGGCGCTACATCGCCGACATTGCCCTGCTGATCCTCGCCACCAACCTGGGCAACCTGCTCGACCTGCGGCCCGGGCGGGCGGAGAAGGGGCTGGCGCTGCTCGGGGCCGGGCTCTGCATCGGCGCCTGGACGCTGGCGCCGATCGAACTGCTGGGGATCTTCGCCGGGCCGATCCTGGTCGGCGCCTGGCTGACCCTGCGCGAGCGGGCGATGCTGGGCGACACCGGCTCGAACCTGATCGGCGCCACGGCCGGCGTCTGGTTACTGACCATTTTGGGAGGAGATGCGCGCCTGATCGCGCTCGCGATGGTCATCGCGTTGACGATTTACGGCGAGTTACGGTCTATTTCGGCGACGATCGAGTCGGTTCCGCCACTGCGCTGGCTAGACTCGCTCGGCAGAGCATGAATCCTTCCCACAAAGGCGACACCAAGTTCATTTTCGTCACCGGCGGGGTGGTTTCGGCACTTGGCAAGGGAATCGCCGCATCCTCGATCGGCCGCCTGCTCGTCTCCCGCGGCTACCGCGTCCAGCTGCAGAAGTTCGATCCCTACATCAACGTCGATCCGGGGACGATGAGCCCGTTCCAGCATGGCGAGGTCTTCGTCACCGAGGACGGCGCCGAGACCGATCTCGACCTCGGACACTACGAGCGCTTCACCGACGAGAACACCTCGCGGGCCTCCAACGTCACCGCCGGCGCCGTCTACAACTCGGTGATCAAGCGCGAGCGCCGCGGCGACTACCTCGGCGCCACCGTGCAGGTGATCCCGCACATCACCAACGAGATCAAGCAGCGCATCCTGATCGTCGCCGAGTCGCAGGCGGTCGATTTCGTGATCACCGAGATCGGCGGCACCGTCGGCGACATCGAGTCGCTGCCGTTCCTCGAGTCGATCCGCCAGCTCTACACCGACCTGACGCCGAAACGCAGCATGTTCGTCCACCTCACCCTGGTGCCCTACGTCGGCCACGCCGGCGAGCTGAAGACGAAGCCGACCCAGCACTCGGTCAACGAGCTGCGCCGGATCGGGATCCAGCCGCACGCGCTGGTCTGCCGCTCCGAAGGTCGCCTCGACCGCGAGATCCGCAGCAAGATCGCCCTCTTCGCCAGCCTTCCCGTCGACGCCGTCATCTCCGCCCACGACGTCGACAACATCTACAAGGTGCCGCTGGTCTTCCGTGCCGAGGGCGTCGACGACCTCGTCCTCGACCACTTCGGGATGGAGGCGCCGGCGCCGGACCTCGGCGAGTGGGAGGCGATGGTGCGCAGCGCCGACTCCGCCGAGGGCAAGGTGCGGATCGCCGTCGTCGGCAAGTACGTGCAGCTGGCCGACGCCTACAAGTCGGTGATCGAGGCGATCGAGCACGGCGGCTTCCACCACGGGGTGGAAACCGAGGTCGAGCTGGTCGACTCCGAGAATCTCGACCCCGAGCTGCTCGAGGGCTGCGACGGAATCCTCATCCCCGGCGGCTTTGGCGAGCGCGGTATCGAGGGCAAGATCCAGGCGGCGAAGATCGCCCGCGAGCGCGGCATTCCCTACCTGGGGATCTGCCTCGGCATGCAGATCGCCGTCGTCGAGTTCGCCCGCTCGGTGGTCGGCCTGGAGGGCGCCAACTCGGCCGAGTTCGACCCCGAGACGCCGTTCCCGGTCGTCGACCTGCTGCCGGAGCAGAAGGAGGTCTCCGACATGGGCGGGACGATGCGGCTCGGCGCCGACCCGGTGAAACTGCACGAGGGCACGAAAGCGCGGGAGATCTTCGGCGAGGCGGTCATCTACAAGCGCCACCGCCACCGTTACGAGGTCAACAACCAGCTGCGCCGCCGCCTCGAAGACGAGGGCCTGGTCTGCGGCGGCACCTCGCCCGACGAGCGCCTGGTCGAGATGGTCGAGCTGCCCGACCACCCCTTCTTCGTCGCCTCCCAGTACCACCCGGAGTTCAACTCCCGTCC